>JACSEG010000005.1_pt1 | contig 48304 bp, 72 predicted proteins | sample 8225521 | NCBI WGS metagenome assembly JACSEG01 (sample SAMN15705060, study PRJNA637333) | viral metagenome | isolation source: viral RNA from sea star tissue | host: Pisaster ochraceus | place: USA:Santa Cruz | collected 2018
GTGTTTGGGAAGTGTGTCGTACAAAACAAATATTTTGTATTTTGTAGGCATACCAAGATATAAAATATTTGTTTTGTACGACATTCTTCCATTTATCTTGCAAATATGGTAATATATCCGTTTCGTTTGCTGCTTCTGCCTGTTCTGCTGCCATTTCTAAAGCAATACAAAGCTGCTCAGAACAATCTAAACCAATCAAGTCGTCTATACTTGAAGTGGTTAATGTAAATAGATTGTTCTGTATAGTTTCAGAATCTTGTATGTCTGAATTTTCAATGATACAATCTATTGAAACGGGTTTACATTTGCAATTGCATTTTTTGCATATTTCCATTATTCTATCGTGATTTTTTTACCTGTTTGAGTTATGTTGTAAGCTGGTATTAAGCCACTTTCAATTTGCTCAATGGTTGGTTTTGGTATTCCGAAAGCTGAAAACATCTCATAGAAGTTGTCAGGATGAAGATAATGTTTCATTATATCAGGATCAAGATTTGCAAAAGCGGATGCATTAGGGGTAATTACAACCTTTTCTGAAATCCCAAGTAAGGGGTTTATCTTATCGTTTAGGTAGTTTTCTGTAATTTCTTTTTGTGGAACAACAACGAATTGAACCAACAACTTGGCAGCATTTAGCAGTTTTGTACCGCTTTCGCTAAGTGTGCTCTTTTCGTCTCTCATTCCCAAAAGCTCGGGCATAATGACACTATTTGCGCCTAAAATCTTTTGCATGATACGCTTGTCAAAGGTATCGTGCCTGTCTTTTACATTGTTGTTTTCAATAGGCTCAAACTCCATGTAATCGCTACCTGGTTGCATTTTACCGTCAACACCTATTCCCATCGGAACAATAGCAATTGAACCTGAGTTTTTTGAACCTCTCATTTTTTGCTCAATCTGAAGCCTGTGTTTGTCAAAGGTTTGTTTGGCTTGGCTGGTGGTTGGGTCGATATAATCTTTGTGATAAACTTTCATTATCCCACTAGCGTGTAATCCGTTTTCGATGTCGTCTACATCAAAGCAAGATAAAAAGAACTCAGATCGTAAATAATTAAACGTAGTTCCCGTAAACCAAGAAGGCAAAGGATAATAGTCTGAAAGTCCGTCAAAGTCTCCAATGATAGAAGATTGAAGTCTATTTACTGGAGAAGACAGCGATAAATCAAGGTTGTATTCTGGAATCCAACAAACTTGGTCGAAGTTCTTCTTAATGTCCTTATTCCATTCAATCCAATTTAAGGTTCTTTTAGAAACTGAAGGTTTGCCGCCTCTGCCATTTTTGTACTTATAGCCCCAATTTCTATGAAAGTAATGCTTTGGATGCACTTGTGTAAATTCTCCCCATTCAGGAGCCGATAAACGTCCTGTTTTATATGGTCTAGGCATTACAGCAGACAATTCAAATGAACGACCGTTTGAGGCAAATTGATTTGTAATAAAGCTTCCACCTTGTAAGTAATTAGAATTTATAACTGGACTTAAAAATCTATTCTTATCAATTCCTATACTTTTGTAAAGGTCCAATAGTTGTTTTTGTCTCTGAATACTTACTGCCAAGCCGTCATCATTAACAAAAAGCATATTTCCATTAATCAAATTAGTAATGGTTTTAAATGCTCTTTTCTGAACCATTGATCGCTTAACCGCTTGCTCTATGTCAAATGGAAAAAAGTTGTTATCTCCATTTTTAATATACTGATCGTTTATCTTAAAGTCAACATCGTTGTTTTCGTCATGCTTTAAACCGCCCCTGTGTCCTTCATTGCTTGGAACAAACATTGAACTTTCCTTTGTAAAATATAAATTTCCTCCTAACATGATTGGTTTATTTTATTGATCTTTTTTTTCTGACCAGTTTAATGATGTTGCTACATTTGCACCATTACTCATTGGTGTAATTGTAACAGCCATTAAGTATACATCTTTTGGCATCGTTATAGGGTTTTTTCCATCAAAAAGAATTCCCTCTCTTCCTTTTCCAAACTTAGAGTTTATGTCTCTTCCTCCTGGGTCAAAACCCGAAGAAGTCACGGTTGCGGGAACTCCAGATATATTTGGAATTGCAACTTGAAGTTTCGAATCAACATCAACGTCATTGAAGTTAGAGTCAACAAAGGTGTGTGATAAAGTCTTAGAAAATCCTATCCTAATTAAATAGTTATCATTATTTGAACTAAGGCAACTAACGTCGTATTTTTCAATAGAGGAAAAGTCATAAGCAGGGTTTGTTCTAAATAAAAACACCAAATATTCAGTTCCTTTTGTCTGATATAGCAATTCATCAACACCTGTATTTCTTTCAAATGGAACTTCTTCGTCTGATATAACCTCATATATGCGCTTCAATTCATCAACAACTTGGTCTAATCCAACAGGAGCATTCACTTTGCTAATGTCAACTAATAAAGCTCTTTTTATTTCATCAAGATCAGTATATTCTACACCGTCGATAGTTACAGGAAGATTTCCTTTGTTAATAGATGCTTTCTTTGAATCAATCCCATCTATCCAAATAAAAGTTTCATCTTCATCTAATCTTAATGGTGGGTACAACTTGTCATCAATGCAGTTATTTAAGTAGTTTAAATAACTTGAATCTTCTGATATAGATATTATTTGCTTGCACATTGTATTAGAGCGTTTTGTTTTAATATAATTACTTCAAGTAAGCTTTTGACTCTTATGGTCATAGTATACTCCCCTTTATCTAAACAAGGTAAATTAAAGGTAAATTTTGCAATTTGTTGGCAAAAAAAAACATTGTCAACGTCTACTAAGCAAGCAGGAGTGCAAAAACCCTTGCTTTTGATTAAAACTTCGTAAGACAACAACTCATCAAAGTTTACTAAGTGGACCTTAACAATGTTTTTTTTGCCCGAAAATAAATTTTGGGCAACCATATTTATTATTTTTTACCAGCTTCAATAGCTGCTTCAATGGCTTTTTCTTCTTCTGTTTTAGCTGCTGCTTTTTTAGCTTCTGCTGCCTTTTTGGCTTTTGCCTCTTTGGATTCTGCTGCTTTTTTAGCTTTTGCCTCTTTGGCTTCTGCCTTCTGATCTTCTGCAAATCTTTTTTTGAGTCGATCTCTTTTCAAAGCAGATTTTCTTTCCATTAACTCAATGGATTTTGCAATTTGGAATTTCTTATTGAAAATGTCACCCCTTGATACATTATCCATATTAAGAACCTTTGCCGACTTTACAATCGACTTTTGTAGGCGCTTTTTAATACTCTCAGCATCTTGATAGAAGCTAATTAAATGAGTTTTAGCGTATTTTTCTGGCTTTGTTTCTAAATCCTTCACGGAAACACGCTCCACTTTACCATTGATAACAGTGGTAATGTACGGATTAAATTTATTTTTAAGCTCAGCCTTTACTTTATAAGACATCTTTATCGGTTTTTTTTGACTTTGTTTTTAATTTACCACCTTCTTCTTTAGTGGTCGTTTCTTGGTTTTCTTCAGGGTTTTCAAGGTTAGCTTCTAGCTTTTTTTTTTAGCTTTTTCAATAGATTCTTGTGTAAAGAATCTTAGGTCTCTGACCTTTGCTCCTGAGATTTTAATTCTTCTCAAGATTGCATCTTTATTCGTTGGGTATAATCTACCATTTACACGAACATCAATTCTATCAGCACCAGCATATTGGTCTTTGAAAACCAATTTAGACATATCTTCAAAAGATGTTTTTTCATCTCGGTTTTGATTCTTCATTTTATGTGATATTTTTTTTTACAGTAAAAGACTAGATTTAAAACCTAGGCGTTAATTAATCCAGCCGAAGGGTCTAATGAATTTGGAATAAGTGCCGTATCAGCCCAAGCATTGCCATCGGTATAAGAAACAAACAACTGTCTTGAATTAACACGCCCAGTAAGAACGACAACAGAATAACTTTGATTTATACTCCCGTCTGAACTTTGAAGCTTCGCACCACCATCATAATTAAGGATTCTCCAATATCCGTCTTTGCCTTTAAATACCAGACAAATTTCTTGACCAACAGCTCCGTAAATAGAACAATCTTGATCGGGATTTGAACCAGGTACTTGAATTGTTGCGGTGTAGTTTGCTGATTTATTACCACCTTCATCGCTCCAAGTCCATTCAACATTTGCACCTGTGTTGTCGTCTTGCTTAACAAATTCTACAGGTTGTAATAATTCTTCTGGCAAAATTGGAGCACTAATGTCCATTCCAAAAGATAGGATTTCTCCTTTGTCGCAACACCCGTTTGCGGTTGCTGCATATACAATGTCAATAATTTGTTTATAGTGACACCAATACAATTCTGCAATGCCAATGATATTATCACAAGCTAATTGACCCCAAGGCACCGCACAAACACAATTCTTAATAGTTGCCATTTTATTTTTTTAAACAAAAGTCCATCAACCGCCAATTAGCAGCGATGGACTTTTAAGATTTTTTAATATTATTTAACTTTACTTACTAGCAAGTAGTTGTCAAAACCCCTGTTCCGTTTCCAGTGGCCGCAGAAAATACTTCAATATCTGTAATGTACGAAGGTACATTTTCAATCAAAATAACTGTATTTGTAACTACAGCAATTGGGTCTCCTGTCATTGTAACGATTGCATCAGGAATAATTGCTTCAATTTCATCAGGAATAGATGTAGAGTAAGGAACTCCACCAAGGTTATTAGAGTAGTTTAGGAATGTATTCACAAAAGGTACGGCTTGTGGTGTTCCGTTAAGATTGAACCTTAACTCTAATTGACCACCAATGTCGTCATTTGCTGGACTTGGATCATTGGTTGCTGTGTGACTGCAATATCCAAAACCATCGCCATCGCCTAGCTTTTCAGTGTACGCTGGATAAGCAATACAAGTACCGCTCTCTGTTGTGGTTCCTGTAATTGTACCGTTTACAGAAAGTCTGTAACCTGAGTTCGTTTGATCTCCAGGAAGAGTAATTACAAAATTATTCACAGTAACACCCGTTGCGGCTGTTCCATCAGAAAGCGCCCAATCAAGATCGTAAGCCAAAGTACCTTCTGTATTCAAAGAAGCATCAATAAATACATTTATGCTAGTTGTATCAGCAATATCATCATAAGAAACTTCTGTTCTCACTGCATAAGCAATGTTACAAGAGCTAGGCACTGCACATCCATTCTTTACATTATCATCGTAGCACTGCAAGTTTTTCATTGTGTGTGCATAAGGTTGTCTTTCTGCTAATTTGTTATTTAAGACAAACCATGAGTCTGTAATGTTTGACCCAAAAACACCCCAAGCTTCCACATCAGAGCCAACAGGAGGAACACCACCTAGTATTTCAATCTCCCCTTCTTTGTTTGCGCATTTGCTTTCACGAATCCTTACATTTGGAACATATTCGTTTCCGTCAGAAAGTTGCAAAATATTCCCTGGTATTGTCATCATAAACAAACCTGTGTTGGTCAAACTGTTTAAGGGTTTGAATTGACCAAAATTAAATCCTACTTCATTGATGCTAGAAGCATTGAAGTTGCCCTTCAAAACTTGACAAGCAAGATAATCTTCACGCTCTAACATCAAAAGAGGATCAATACCAATCAATACTTGATCAATACCAATGTCTCTAAATCCATTGTTGTGGAGGTAGATCATAAACTCCTTTTTGTAAGTTTTAAACTTTTCAAAGAAGTTGGTGTTGTCAATTTTTTCATATTGCCAAGAAAGTGGCTTATCATTAATAAGAACTCTTTCTTGCAACTGTACAAATGGGAGCATTTGACCTTCTGCGCAACCCCAATCGACAATTGAACCATCATTAAGGACAACTTTTAAGTCAATTTGTCTAGTAATAAAATTACTAGCCACAATAACTTTGTTTTGAGCTGCATCAAATGTTGCATCAAACATAAATTCTTGTCTTTCTTGCAATTCATTCAACCAAGATACAAAATCTAAGATGTATAAATCGGGTGCCGTAAATGCAGCAGGGTCTCTTTCGTATCTAGCACCACCAACAATTGCATTGATATGAATGTTTGGCGTTCCATCTACAGCTTCAGTAAAGTCATATTCAATAGTATGGAAGTCAATTCCAGATTCAGCATAATAGGCTTTTGCAAAAACACCATCATCACCGTGCAAGTTTCTGCCAGAACCTCCTTTGGAAGCCAAAAGCATGAACTCAGGAAGGAAGTTTTGGAACTTTTGAATGACTTTAGCAACAATAATCATTGCTAAATCTGTATTAGCAAATTCTTCAGCAACCTTATAAGTATTTAGTTCGTTGCTAATAAGTTGTTGTTGTTTTTTTCCAATAAAATTGGAAACACACATTCGAGTGTTCATTTCGGTGTTTACAACATAGAATGTTTTTTCAAATTCGGTAAAAGTTACAGGATTAAATGTAATTTTACAATCCGTAACATCTCCAGCCCCCGAATCTTGTGTTCGAACCTCTCCAATATCAATTCCACTTGCTCGGTAGCGGTTAGAATTTCCAAGATCAGAGCGCTGTAATCTTTTTACAAAGCCCGAAGTCATTAATTCGTTATCACGAAGCATTCTCTCACGAAGCATTGCAGATTCGCTATTTGTCCAAGTTAGACAAGGTAGAGGCAAACCGTTATTGATTTGCATTGTGTATTCGCATTGCGTATTACAGCTGACTTCTTCTACGAATTTAACTAATTTAGGGGCAATTTTAGTACCACTCATAATTGTTATTTGTTTAATTAAATATTTATTAATAATTAGCTATAAAAGCCAACTGTTTTTACTTGTCCTTTGCCGCTTCTTGCTTAGCTTTGATTTTTGCTTCTTCTTCAGCTTTGATTTTTGCTTCAATAGCATCAACCCTTTCTGAAGCGGTCATTTCCTCACCAGCAGTATTTAAGGCATGACTAACGTTTTGCTGGTTATCAATTGGAGTTCCTGCTTTTTCACGACCACCCAATTCGATATTGTGGGCAATTACTTTTTTGTGATCTTCTGCTAACTCCTGAATGTTTTCAAACTCAGTTCCTTCTAAAGCAGATTCAGAAGCTTTTTCAGACTCTTTGATAGAAGCGGTTAATTTTTCATTTTCGGCACTGGACTTTTCCAATTGCTCTTGCAGTTCTTTGTTAGAAGCAGTTAGTTCTTCTAATTTGGTTTCCTTTTCAGTGGCAACCTCTTTTAAATTTTGAACTTCTTCTTTTAGGCTGGTTAGTTCGTTTTTAATGCCAGTCATGTCTTCTTGTGCTTCGATTTGGGTCTTAGAACCAAATGTTCTTTCCCACCAACCAGCTTTTTTTTCTTCACTCATTGTATTAGATTGATTTTTTACGGCATTAGATTTCTTTTTATCCTTGCCATTTCTAAAAAGATACCTTGCTCTACTAATGGCATAGGTTAAGTCTTTGATGCCATCAATGGCACCTATTTTTTTAGCTTCTTCAGCAGTGTAAATTTTGCCTTTGAACACTTTTCCATCATCTTTAATTGAGGAACGTGCTTTTTTGACTTGCTTGATAAAAGCATCTGTCATTTTCTTAAGCCTTTCCTCCATTGGTTTCGGGTTTCCGTCAAGCGCCTCTCTAAAGTCTTTGTTTTTTTCGCTGGATTGTGGAGCGTATATTTCAATTAAATCAATGCCCATTTCCTCCCAATAACGCTTGTCATCATAAAAGCTAATGTACGTACCAATAGACCCCCATTGGCTTGTTGATTCAATGGCATATAATTCGTCAACACCTTGAAAAGCACCAACTCCAGCACTAGCCATCATTTCAAAAATTCCAACCGTCGGAGTTTTACAAGATTGAATTTTTTTACTCAAAGATTCATTCCCGCTTGCTTGTCCTCCTGGAGTGTTGATATAAAAAACAATTCCTTCAACATTTTCATTGTCTTCAAGCATTTGGACGGTATTTTCTAGGTCTCTAGTACCCGAAACGTAACCATTATCAAATGAGCAATAAGAATTCCTAGACATAACGCCCATCACAGGAACAACGGCAACCGATCCACTTAGAACATCTCTAAAAGAACTTCCGAAACTTCCAGTTACAACACTATTTGATGCATTGTAAAAAGAAACAGCCGTCAATTTTTTCATTTTATCTTGATGCTCTTTGATTAGCGTTTCGCTTTGGAAGACACCAGAAGAAATAAGACTTTCGTACCTATGCATTAAAGCGATTGCCTCTCCTTTTTCTATGAATAATGGAGAAGATGCCAGTGCTTTTATTACGGATTTCATGTTTTTTGTATCGTTCATAATGATAAATATATCAATTGAATGGTAAATAAAATGTATATTTGTATTATTCGTCCTAAATTTTAGGACGCTTATTTTGATTAAATAGGTATTTTGGTATTTTTTGGTTGAAATATTTTAACAAAAGGCTATTTTTATAAAAAAAATAAATATGCCAAACGAAGAAATATTATTACTTACGCTGAAATTGCAGCAAGATAGTAAGAATGCAAAAACGATCAATGAACTTACCAAGGCTAACAAGAAGCTTGCTAAGATCATAAAAGATGCACCAAAGGAAGGTACAGAGGAATATAAAAAGCTTCAAAAAACACTTGAAAGTGCTAAAAAGCAATATTCCGAGAACAGAAAAGAGATCAACAAGTTTAATAAAGAACTTAGAACTGGTCAAAAGGAAGCAAAAGTACAAAGCGATTCCCTAAAAGGACTTAGTGCTAATTTAAAAAAGCTTGAAACTGAATACAAGCTACTAACCAAGGCACAAAGAAAGGCAGCGGACGGAAAAGCATTAAGAAGAGACATAAAAGCAACTAGAGCTGAACTCCTAAAGTCTGAAAAAGGTCTTGGAGACTTTGGAAGAGCTGTTGGAAGCTACACAAGAACCGTTGTAGGTCTTAGTGGTTCTTTGGGTGGATTGGCGGTTTCTGTTGGTGCTTTAAAGAATGGATTGTTTGCCTTGGGTGCTGGATTTAAGAGTGCAGGAAATGGCGCAAAGTTCCTTCTTGCTTCCTTGGGTCCAATATCCATTGCAATTGCCTTAATAACAGCTTCCTTGTCAAAGTTTCAATCTGTAATCGACAAAGTACAAACTTTAATTGCTGGTTTTGGTGCTGGGCTTTCAGTTATAGCCGAAAGAATTGGTCGTGCTGGATTAGCCTTTGAAAAATTGGCATCTTTAGATTTTCAAGGATTTGCAGATGAAATTCAAGCCGCTTTTTCTGGTATAGGAGACGAAATACTAAATGACATTGCGGTTGCAAGTGCATTAGAAGAATCTTTGCAACGCCTAAGAAGAGATCGTGCAAGAAACTTAGTAGCAGATGCAAGACTTGAAGTGCAAATCGCATCTGCAAGAAGAAGAAGTCAAGAGTTAGAAAAGAAAGATAGATTGGGTGCTTTGTCTGCTATTAATGAAGCTATTGATTTGACAAATCAAAAATACGAAGCTCAGATCGACCTAACAGAAAGAGGCGTAAATGCCCTTAGAGAGCAAGTAAACCTAAGTGAAGAAACAACAACAATTGAAGATGTTGAGAAATTGGCACAAGCAGAAAGGGAACTCATACTTCTTCAAGCTCAAAGGGATGATGCAATACGTGGTCTAACTAGAAGAAAGAATACGCTCTCGAAGGTAAATAAAAAAGAAGTCAATGAGCTTGAAGAACTTCAAAAAAGACAAGCTGAACTTACTAAAATAATTAAGCTTCAAATTCTTACTGGCAAAGATGCTTCTAAAAACATAGAAGAATTTGCAAGAGTAACAGCCAAGTTATTAGATGTAGAGGAAAAGTTCAAAGCTTTGACTCAGGAGCAAGAAAAGGAATTATCCTTACAAGCAAACAGTATTGCATTTTTCAATAAGCAGCTTGCAGATTTAAACAATACCTTAGAAAACACAAACTCTGAATCTGAAGAATACAAAAGCATACAGAATGAAATACTTCAAGTTGAAGCAAAGCGTTCTGTTGCATTGGGTGACTTGTCGAAGCAATTGGAAGTTTTAAACGAGCAGCAACAAAAGAATATTGAACAGCTAGAGGATGCTGAAACTGAACAGCGATTAAGGCAGCAAGCACAAACAGCAATTGAAGCATTAAATATTCAAACTGAGGAAGGGGCAAAAAAGAGGATTGAAATAGAAAAGAATCTTGAAAGAAGTATTCGTCAAGTTAGGAGCAATAGAATTCAAGATCAATTAAACGACTTGAATCAAGAATCTAAGGATATTGACTCTGAACTTGCTGAGCAGCTTGATATTTATTCTGACAATGAACTAAAAAGAGAGCAACTACTTCTTCAAGCTCAAAACGAAAGGGATGCATTAAGAAAAAAAGAACTTGACTTAGAAGCCCAGCTCCTTGATATTTCGGTTGAAAACTACAAAGAAAGTGAGAAAAAGAAAACAGATGCAGCCAAACGAGAAGAGCAAAAAAGAAAAGCTGAACGTGAATTAGCTATTGAAACGAGCATTGAGGCAACTTCAAAAATAGTTGAATTATTTGCTGTTCTTCAAGAGCAACAAACTCAAAAGCAACTAAACGAGATCGACCAAAGAGAGCAGGCGCAACTTAAAGAGGCAGAACTCACTGGAAAGACAGAGGCAGAAAAGCAAGAAATTAGAGACAAGTTCCAAGCAGAACGTGAAGCACTTGAAAAAAGAGCAGCCAACGAAAGAAAAGCCATCGCTTTGGCTGAAGCTGCAATTGATATTGCAAGTGCTGTAATAAAGTCTCTACCCAATGCACCATTGGCAGCAGCGGCAGCAGCTCTTGGAGCCATACAGTTGGGTGTAATTGCAGCAACTAATTTTGCTGGTGGTGGATTGGTTCAGCCTGTTGAATTGGAGAGTGGAAAGATTGTAAATACTCCCAATATCCCAACAATGAGCAATGGAGATAATGTTTTGTCTACTGTAAAAGTTGGAGAGGTTGTTTTAAACCAGCAGCAACAACAAAAACTTGGGGGCGCTTCTACTTTCGCAGCAATTGGAGTACCTGGCTTTGCAAGAGGTGGGCGTGTCGATTTTTCAGAAGTACAAAAAAGAAATGCATTTTCAAATGGAAGTTTAGTGCCAAGATTTAATTCTAGCAAGAAAGCACAAGCTTTTGCGAATGGTGGAGTTTCGCAATTGCAAGCAGCTCCAACAACGAATGAATTCATTGAGGCAGCAAATCAGCAATTTATTAACGAATTACAAAAAGCAGTTTTTAAAGGTGTTTTCATGGGGTCTAAAGAAGGTCTTGAAAATGCAGATATTAAAGGACAAATTGATCGAGAAAATGAAAGAGACCAAAGGAGAACAAACAATGCAGATGTCTAGTGATGAAGTAAAATTCCTAGAACTACTAAATAAGGACCCAATGTTGATAATACAAGGCTTGTCAAGTTATGATTTAAAGAAGCCCTTGATTTGGATTGATATAAATACCAAAGGATTGACCATTCAACAGGTATCTATAAAATATAATGTTACTAGGTCACAGGTTCAAACAATACTAAAAAACATCAAAAACAATAGCTAATGCTAAGGATTATAATTAAAAACCCTCCTTCTCCCATGCCCGACTCTATGGCAGATTTTGACGGACTTTACTCTTTAGACTTATTAGTAAGAAGTAGAATAGCACTTACTAAGCAGATTGATGATTATTCAGAACCAGGAGCAATAAAACAGGATACTTTCAAGCAAATTGACTTGCAAGTTACAAACAAGAATAGATTGCTTCTTGGGGGGATAGGAAATCCAGCGGCTTTAAATAAAAACAATAGCAAAGTATTTGATATCATCATATTAAAAGATGATTACTCATATCCAGCACAAGGCTTACAGGTTGTGGAAAATTCCGATCAATCAATTAGTATTGTTGTCTTTGGTGAATTAAACGCTTGGATAAAACCTTTGTCAAATTTGTATTTAAACGAACTTGACCTTGGCAGTGCTGTTGTAGATTACGTATATATGAATGACTTGCATTTAAATCATTCGGTTTATGAAGAAGGGAATGATCCTGTTTTTCCTCCTTTGGTAAATTATGGAGAATGGTTCATTAATAATAATTTAGTTGAAAAAGGCGGTGCTAGTTCTCAGGTAGTTTTTAATAACTATAGATTTTGGGTTTCTCCCTATGCTCTTCTAAAGCAAGCCTTTTGCAAAATTGGTCACAAACTAATCGCTCCTTTTATGGAGACAGAAGAATTTAGGAGGCATTGGGCTTATTTTTTAGACCCTGAGTTTGAAACGGTAATGCAGTTAGACGTTGCAAATAGACCTTTTGAATCAGAATTAACTGATCCTTTTTTGGGCTTCTTCTCTTGGATGTTTCAAGTACTATCAAGCGGTGCAACCTATGGAGGCATTCCAACATTCAATAATATAATAAACGACCCGGGTAGTCATACTTTTTTAGTTGATCCAATATCAACGCCATTAGATAAATATCACGGGTTCTTTTATAATGGTGGAATTATTGGAGACTTTGACTTTTCTGGAACCGTAAGAATAAATATACCAAGTGGTCCATTGACACCAGCTTCACCTGAATTTGTCACATTAAAGGCAAGTATAAGAAAAGCTCCTAAGTTTGGAATTAATAACCAAAGTGAATTGATTGATTATTCCACCGAATTGGCAAGTAAGACAATCATATCAAAAGGAACATTGTTGTCTGGAGTAAATTATGATTTAAGTTATGACATATCCACCTCAGTAGTTAAGGTGTATCAACATGAAGTTGTTTTTGTCCTGTTTGAGTATGATGCTTTTTTATTCGGTTTTGGTGGTCAAACTTTCGATGAAACTTATTTGTACCAATATACAAAGCTTCTTCCTGATGCAAAATTCAAGTGCAATGTACAACAACAAGTACTAGAAGAAGGAGATACAATCGAGTTTGGAAAATTACTGAGAAAAGACTTAACCGCTTTGGATGCATTCAAAGGTATTGTCCATATTCCAAATATGAAAACAGAGACCAATACAATAAGTAAAGAGGTTTCAATATTTCCAGAACAGGAGATAGATTTTTTTGACTCAGGACTTCAAGAAGGATTTTTCAAGAGCAATTTTAATGCATCCACTTTTGTGGCCACTAAAAAAATACAGGCAAATTCACTCAAGCTTAATTTTTTAAATACAGATTTACAAAGAAATGTTTATTTAAAATTTGCTAATTCAAGAGACGGGTATATCACAAACTTGAATCTCGAAGATGAATTGCATAGTAAAAGAATTGATTTAGGTGCCAATTATTCCGACGGCACAAATGAAATTACAAATCCATTAATTGAACCTATGGCAAATGGGATTGATAAAAAAATAGGTGGTGTAGAAGTATCTTTTGGTGTAGGAGATATAAGAGCCTCTGTGAATTATATTCCTTTTATGTGGGAATCTGCACCAACAGACGAAAATACTTATCCTAAAGTTGGCTATAATTTTGCACCAAGGATTGCAATTGCTTACGATCTGCCAAATAGTTTGTTGACAACAGCAGAATTCAACGGACAAAGTGACTTTAGTACTAGTAGATTTGTGTATGAAGATGCCTCTCAATCTTTTTACAATCCATTTGCCCAAATATTCCCAGAAGGAATTTCGGCAACGCCATTCCCTGGCAATCCTAGCTATGACTTAGACCTTTCTGTTGTGTATGGAAATGGAATAAATGAAAATATTAAAGATTACTATCAATTTATTTATGAAAAGTCAATAAAACAGGCTTATTTTGCGATCGCTTTAAATTTTTTAGTTCTTCTTGATATTGTTGACTTTTCAAATCTTTCATTTAGAAACAAGTGGAAATTGAAATACAATTCCAGTCTTTGGGGTGAAATTGAAATATATTGTCGATTATCAGCCGTTAAGGATTATGTAATTGGTGCCAATCTTACAACTTCAGTAGAACTAATCCCAGACAATAATAATTTTATATGTTAACCAATCAAATTAAAATAATGAAAACATTTTTATTAGGTACATTAATTGTTTTGCTATCACTAGCAGCTAATTGCCAAGATCAATACGTCGGAATTTCTGGTGGATTGTCTGCTTCTAATATTATATACAGTCAAAAAGTTGACAATCCAGCAGAATACAGGCTTGGTTATTTATTTAAAGTCAATTATGAGATTGAGATTTTTGATCATTTTTACATTGCTACAGGTGCCACCTATCAAGACAAGGGTTTTACAAATAAAGTAGGAGGGTATGCAAGTCACATAGAAGTAAATAGTGCACACAGGTATCTAGGTATTCCAATTGGTATTTGCTTTCAAGTAGGAGGCAATTTGTATTGTAAATTATTGATACAAGCAAATATAAGTTTACTGCTATCAAAAGAAAGTCATGTTCGATTATTTGCAAGCAATTCCAAGTATGAAGAAAGGACCTTCTATAATACCAATAGTTATAGTCCTGTTGATCTTTCAATTAATCCAGTTAGCAGAATTGGGTATAAAATAGGCAATAGATTTAGTTTTTTCTTGGAAACCTCTTTTTCTGTCTCGGTAAATCCATTCTTAGATATAACATCAAACCCAACATCTAGTGTAGTGAATAATTACGCTTTTGGAGCTTGCATTGGTTTTGATTTTAGGATTTAAATTTGGTTTCTATTAAAATAAAAAAGGCTACAACAAATGTTGTAGCCTTTTTTTTATTCGTCAAACCTTTACGGGGGCAGTAAAAAGACTTTCTTGTACATCAAAAGCACTATTGCATCACCCCCTTCATAATGGTTGTTTGTAAGAAAGTTGGAGTCGAACCCAACGATTGATCTTGTAAATCTTGGCACTTTAGCCACTTCCTTAAAAAAAAGCCCAATCAACACACTTTGATTGGGCTATTGTACTTTACTAAATAGGTAATATGACCGTACATAATTTATTTAACACAGTTCAAATATATGCTTTTATACATAAAAAGCAAAATAAATACAAATAAATTTGTTTATTATGTTTAATTGTCTTAAATTGCGGTATACTTAGAAAGTAATTATTTAACACAACACACTTTTATTATGAGTACTCACCAAAAACCAAGCATTAAAGATATTTGCAAGATTGCATTCGAAGCCAATGGATTTGATTTTTATCAAATGGAAAGAGGTTTTAATGACGTGTTTTCTATTTATAGATTTATGATTATAAAGTACAATCCTAGGTCAGATAAAACCCAAATCATACTATTTTATAATATTAGGTCTATGTCTAATTATGCCTTTAAGAAAGGCTACTCCTCTTTTAATGCTTTTGAAATTAGCAAATCCTGTCATGTATTTAAAAAAGGAGAAGTCTATAGAGATTACTACAACGGAGACAGAACCAAAGATGCAACTCAATTAAAGTACACGATCAAGTAAAACCTTAATTATGCCTAAAAGCACAGTAGTAATAAAAAAAGAAAGACCATGCCCTTATTGTGGGTTTATTGGAAAACATTGCACAAATCCTATTTATTGTATTAATAACAGAACTAAAAAAGTAATATTAAGATGAATAATAAAGACATTTCAATCAAGTACCTAACACTTGATGCCATTGATGAAAAAGGAAACACAATCGAAACTCTTCCACAGCACGCATTTGTAGCTCACGAAGAATTTAAAAATGTTGCCTTGTGTAATTCAAACATTAGAGTCAAAGAAGACGGCATAACCAAGAATTTCAAAGATATAAAACCAGAGATCATTGAACACTCCGCTTGTGAAGATTGTAAAGAAATTGCTCGTAAGTTAATCAATAGAGAAACTGAAATCCAAAGGTTTTATGATGCCTCTGTGAGTGTCTTTCATGAAACAACTAAGAAAGTAAAAGAGCTAGAGAGTGAGCTTAGAAGGCTTAAATTAGAATTGATAAAAGAACAGGGTAATATAAAAAAGGCTGAGCTTAAAGCTCAGCGAATGGGATGCTTTAATTTTTTGTAGAACATTTAAAAATCAATCATAAGATGGCAAACTTAAGAAACAATAAACAATCTCAAAAGGTAAACATGGTTCTTATTGAGATCGTAAGAACTAAAAAAGCCAAAAACCTACTGGATATATCTAGACAAACTGGCTTTACAAGCCACCAGCTTTACCAAATAAGAGCATTTAATCTAAAGCCAACATTAGTTCTTTTAGAGAGCCTTCATAAAACTTTTAATGTAAATATGAATTACATATTCGGTAAATCTGAAGATGTATTTTTAAAATCGCCTCATAATGGAATTAGCAAACAAAAATAAACTAAATCAACACCCCTTTTATACCCACAACAAAGAAACCCTAAAGCAAAAAAGGACTATTATTTTTTACGGTGGGAGAAGAACAGGGAGAACTTATTTACAAAATCTGATCAACGATCAAAAAAACCGATCACAAAATGGCATTAGTTTTAAATTCTTCAAATAGGAAATCAAAAGAAAAAATAACAGACTGTTGTGATTTTGAGCAAATATGCAATGAAAAATTAGATGCCTTTATTGAAAAGATAAAGACGGATAAAAGGTATTGCTACCCTATTACCAAAGACATAGAAGAAGATTATCCAGAGTGCGCAACATGGGCGTTTACAAGTAAAGGTCTTTTTTTATACGAAAGATTTAAAAACAGGCTTTATAAAGTTGGACTAAAGCATTTTGGTAAAGAAGAAATGTTTTTTATAGATATAGAAGCATTTTGCATAATAGATGAATAGATAAAAAACAAAAACCAATTACAAAACAAAAACCAATCAAAAGATGAAAAGTGAATTTATAACTGCAATAGAAAATTTAGGGTTTAGGCTAAATCCAGCGAACGTACATCAATTGCAATTTGGCAACCAATTACTGAACATATACAAGCCATGTGGAATATTATACAAAAACACTAGCCTAGTGCTTGAGTGGCTAAATAGAGAAGATGAAGATTCGGGATTTACGAAACTGATTAAGTACATTAAAGAACCGAATATTAATGAGGTGGAACTTCTTGTAACAGAAGCAACGGAACTGCATTATAAAGTCGATAACAATAGAAATGATATGTTCCAAAAACTTATCAGCACATATGGTAATGAAATATTGATGCATAAAAAAAGTATGCTTGACTTTGTTTTAAAAGATTCCATTTCCTACAATGTAGCTAGATCAAAAGTTGAAACGTATCAGCGAGTTTTACAGGATTTAATCGAAATGCAAAAACATCTTAATGAAAACAAATTATTCATTCAGATAGAAACAACAATTGTTTCATCAAATAACCTTTTCAGAGATTTATCTTTTTTTGTTGAAAATTGGAACAAAGAACAGCCCACTAAAGACAGCTGCATTAAGATAAGCTCTTTTACTTCGAACCTAACGGACGATAAGTATTTTAAAGAAGATGTTCCATTTTAAATAAAAAATAAAAGCCACTACATTACGTAGTGGCTTTTTCAATCAAAATCCATGAAAACCAATCACGATACATAAGGAAAAAGATTATTTTTTTATAATTGCTCCAAGAGCTCTATTACATCCAGCAACGGCTACCATAACCAAGAAGCCATGAAAACCAAACCCAGTGTACAAAATAAAAACAAAAACACCTATGAGGTACAAAAAAAGCACCGCCTTATCAAGTATCTTTTCTTCCACAAGGCAAAACGCAATTGAAACAACAAGTACACTAAAAAAGTAAAACAAATTAATGCTTGGTATTTTAGACAGATAACCCAAATATACACACGTCCAAAATGAAGACATACAAACGAGGCACTCAGAAATGGGATGAAACATTTCTGTTCTGTAATTCAATGTATCTTGATTTCGAACTACCTTTTGCCAAAATGAAAAGATACAATCTTCTCTTGTTAAGGTGTGCACTCCAGCACAAAGGAAGGATATGGTTAAAATTATTTCTAGCATTAGTTTCTTTGACTATTTAAATCTTCGTTTATTCGATAAGACAAACGTAAATATACGGAATTATCTTTTGTTTTTGCATATTGAACGCCATCTACTTGAACTAAGACCTTGTTTATCTTCTTATCTTGTCCGTCAATAGAGGCTCTGATGTATTTTTTTGGCGAATTTAAGAACTCTCTTAGCCAAGCGATAGATTCGTAGTCATTAGTAAACTTACTAGTAACGGTATAAACGTCATTGCTAAATTTATCAACTACATCTTGCCCACCTCTCAATGAATCCGTTTCTTCATCATCTAAGAAGCTCTCAAACACTGCATTTGAATTTTGAAATACAATGTCATCAATTTGCGTAAACTGAATGGTATCATAAGCACCATACTCATTTAAGAATATAAATTCAACATCTCCAGAGCAACAAGAAGTCAATTTAAAATACTGACTTCCATAAAATGTATCTAATGGCGTTGCTGTATCTCTTTTTACCACTCTTACCCTCCAATAAAGTACTTTTTTAAGAGGGTCAGCGATAAATGAAATACTTTTCCACCCTGCCGCAACAGCGTATGTTTTGTTTTCCTTCACATTTAAAGAAAACTGTGTACCTATTGAAGTAACAGAGGTTCCGTCAGAATAGAAAATCTCCCAATATGGATGGTAGTTAGTAAAAGGAGGTGCTGGCTGTTCTATGATGTCATACAGATTGATCCAAAGGTAAGCAATTGAATCTTCACAGAGCGTTGCATAGTCTGGAGTATTGGTCATAAAATCTACATTACACACTATGTCGTTTTTTAGAATGACTTCATCCCTTTGGAATGCACCATTATAGATTCTAATACAATCAGTGAATGCGAACTCTTTACTTTCTGTACTGCATACTAAAGAGGACTCAGAATAAGACTCTCCATACCTAACGAGATAAAACTTTGTTATCTCTTCATCCACATAATAAGCCACGTTAGTGGGTTTGTCGTGAACAAATCTAGTAGATAACAAAGGAGCAACTTTACGCCCTATATTTATACAAAAATTGCCCTGAGAATCCACTTGGTAAGCTTCTTCTGAAATCATTTTATTTGTAATGCCGTTTATGCAATCCCATATCTGTACAATTAATCTGTAATTAGGTCTATATTCATCAATAGTTCCATTGGCTTGGGAATTCACAACAGGGTTTCCACTGTCTGGGAAATTGTCGTACACAAATGTAAAGTCGCTTTGAATTTTATTTTCCCTTGCTGTTGCCACTAGAGTATCTGACACAATGGCAAAAGTATAAGCTTTAAAGAAAAAGTCGTTTGATTCGAACATTTCTTTAAGATTATTAGCAAATTCTAACCTTGTATAAGCTGCACTAGTATCTAATGTATTGTAATTGTTTTGATTTCCAGTATTAAAACTTACACCAGCAACTTCAAAAAAATCTACATTGGGAGGAATTATTGATAATGTTGGATTGAAAAGTTGAATTGAGAACGTTGCTGGACTTCCAGTAACGGTTTGAAAGTTATTGGATTGAAAGCAGTATTTTACGCTGTTGTATGCTGGTAGTGGACAACTAGCAGACGGCTCTTGTATTATATCTATATTTGAATGTGGCATCTTATATTTTTTTAAACTCTTCACCGAGCTTTGAAGCTGTGAAAGCTAATAGATTATTGTTTATATCACGTCCATAGAGTTCTTGGAACACATTTAATGTTTCTCCCGCTACATCAACAGGGTCTCTTTTGTTTTTTGCAATACCTCTTGCCAAAAGAAAGTCTGGTATATCTAATTTTTTAACAGCTTTCCAGTCCTTTAACTCTTGGGCCAACTCCCATTTATCACCAACCTTTCGCATTGGGTATTTAGTATTTGCCTTTTTTCCTTCGACAATATATTTCATACCTCCCGAAGCGTATATTTTTGACTCAATGGAAGCTCCAACTCTTTCTGTTGTTACTCGAACGGATTTAGCAGTTTTAGCTGTTACGACCTTACCAAGTCTCTTAAGTGCAACAACAGTTGAAGTTCCGAGCTTTTTATTTAGGTCGTTTACAAATTTCTCTGATATTAGTGGTATTACATCAAGCATCTATTCTTTTTTGTAAAAAACGATAAGAATTCGACCCCTCTTTTACTAATCCTTGCATCTTTTCAGCAATTTCCTTACTTCCATCATCCACACAGCAAATTTCATTTTCTTCCATGAGACAAGAAATATTGAATTCAATATAAGTTCCTGTCATTTTTGGCATTCCTTTTCCCGAATAATATGTTCCTCCTGTAAATCCTTCAAAACGAAATTCATATTTATAGTAGATCGTGTCTTGATCTTTTACATCTTTGCTTACTCTACTTGGCTTTACAAGTATGACTATAATGTCTTGCAGTAAGCCTTCGAGTTTTGAAAACAAAGCCTGTCTGTTTTGTGCATCTTTTAGTTCTTCATATTCGCACCAACTCAAAGGAGTATTACTCTCAAAAACTGCCAAGTCTAAAAGAATTGAATAGGTTGTTCTAAATTTAGAAGTAGCAGGATCAAGGACTTTGTTTAGTATAGAAGCTATCGCATAGCTCAGTATAGGGCTTTTGTGCTTTTGGCTTTTGTCGTCTCTAATGCTAACCATCTTAAAGGATGGCACTATAACAGGAGCAATTGCATTCAAAGCGATTATAAACGGATGGTCTTTATATTGGCTCATTATCCTATTGATATTCTACAGGTTATTAATATAAATAATATTAGGCAAAACAAGTACCAATGAATTTCCGATTCGGTTGGAAGTCTGGAAACTTCTTCTTGGCCCTCTGATCTTAGGTACTTCTTTAAATTCTTTTTCATAATTGGATTTTTCCATTAATGGCTTGAATAAGGCGAATAGTAATATAATGATTATTGCACATAAAAATAAAACGATAACATTATTTACAAGCCCTGGTTCTCTATTTTTAGTCATAAGCTATTTTGAATTTTATCTATATCGCACTTTGCAAGCGCCCTCTCAGCACAAAAGCTATTCATCCAATTACCATTGCTTGCACCTGTCACTTCTATTGTTTTTGAGTTCCTTAATTTTAGGCTATTTAGTAAAAGTAAATAGTCGTCGTCCTTTGCTACACTCTTCGAATTCTCTGTTTTTGGCATTTTTCTTTTTTCTTTGGGCAATCTACAATAATTGTTCTATACGAAGCACTGTCCATAGTATGATTCTGTCTAAAATTTTCAGTCCATTCAGTTTCGTTCAATTCCCCTTCTTCGCACAATGGCTTTTGATTTAAAACATGATTTCCGTAAGTTAGTGCAACTCTTTGCGCTGGTGTTGTTCTATTTTTTATAGAGTCAATAATAGCATCAGAAAGTGCAACCTCACCACCAACTACTGAAGCAATAGGATTGTCATTAACAATACCACCTTCTTCAAAAACCTCATAAAAAGAAACTTTCTTATTAAATTTCTTCATTTTATAAACGCAAACATCAAGCTCAGCGCCTTCACTTTTGCAGTATTCGATAACTTCTTTTAAATCTTCAATTAAAGGTTTTGGAACCGTTTCTTCTACCGAGTTAGACAATTCAAAAGATAGAAGTATTATTTGAAGTACCTTTTCTAATGTTTGTATTTGCTGTTTTTCTGACATCTTTATTTTTTTTTGTGATTGGTTTAGAATAATTTACATTGAATTGTTTCCTTGGAAAGCCTTTTACATGAATCGCTGAAGTGACCTAAGTCGTTCTCTATACCTAGAAACTCAGAAACACCATTGTAATGAGCACTGATAGCATTAGAACCACTCCCGTGATGCGTATCTATGACTTTTGCACCTTTTTCTATATAGTTTGAATATATATAATCATACAACCTAACTGGCTTTTGTGTTGGGTGTATTCTCTTTTCATTTAGTTTTTTATTTCCTTGTTGCTTCAGTGCAACTCTTATATCTCTACTAGCAGCAACACCTTGCATAAAACCACTAAACAAGTAATAAACAATATCTGTTCTTTTAGAATTGCTAACATAGGCTATTTCACAGCCAAATTGATCGTTTTCCCCGTTTAGCTTATCCCAAACAAAACGACCGCCAATTAAGGGATGTTCAAAATAATTGACACCAAATATAAATTGATTTTTACTGACCCTAATTGCCTGTTCAAAGTATTCTTTTGTAGGAGGAACGGAATCCCACTTTCTTTTTTTGTAAACTTTTTGCTTTATGTTTAAAAAAGAGCCGTTTTTCTGCTTGACTTTAGAGCACTTTTTGCTTGGGTTTTCTGCACCTACACCATAAGGAGGATCAGTAATAAGCCAATCATAATAATTGTCTGGTATGTCACGAATTACATCCATGCAATCCCTGTTCTCAAGTTTGATGTTGTGAATATTAAAACTTTTCATTGTGTTGTGATTGATTAATAATACTCAAATATACCAATTTTAAACATAAAAAACAAAAAGAGCATCAAGTTAATACTCGATGCTCTTCCCCCTATTACTTTACTTTACGTTATATAGCACTTAATGACTCAATCCAAATGATAAGTTCCAGTTATCAATTGTTTTATCTAGCACTCTTTGTAAAGCCCTTTGTTCCCTTTCATGGGCTTCATTCTTCGCTTGTTGTATTTCACTTCCAAAAGCAGAAGTATTAATGCCTTTTGCAACACTAATTGCTTCGGTTTCTAACACCTTGCAATCAATTAATGCTAAAGACTGGACGTTCTGCATTCCCTCAATGGAATTTGAAGTAACAAAAAGCTGTTCTGGTTTCTCTTCTTCTGGTGGGTGTAGGTCGCACAAAATGAAGTTTGGCGCACCCAAAAGAACTAACAGAAACACTAAGAAAATCATTTCTTTCATAATGCGTTGGTTGGTTTGACAATAATTTTGATTATAAATATATGCTTTTTTAGTTTAAAAGGAAACTTAACAGCACTTTTTCTTAAGCGGATATGTTCCACAAACGCAAATAATCATACCAACAGATAAGAACGGCTGTCTGTTTTCGATGGGCTGTCCTTGTCCAGTTTCCGATATCATTTGATTTGACATCTTCACGTCTGCATTATCTCCAGAGTAGTCGTGATCAAAATCCTCTGTATTCGAACATAGTCTCCCAGTTGGATCGTTACTAGTTCCAACTGTACTAACTGCATTTACTTCATGGCTATGCTTTGGAAGCTGCCCAACGGTCAATGTAACCGTATTTTGACCACCTATTTGACCAATTGGCATTGTTCCAGTAATAGCCCCAAGCAAAACCTTTCCTCTACAATCTGGAAGATTAAAAGAGCCACCACTTCCACCGAAAGTATTCCCAATAATATTGTACAAGTCTGGATGATCTGCAACTTGTAATGATTGACCTTCGCACTTCATCCATCCTTGTGGAGCATAAGTACCCGCAAACACAGTCATTTGACCTAAAAACTGATTCATAATATGTATTTTGATTGTTAAAAATAGTTTTAACGAAAAAGACCTAAAATAAATTTACGGAAAGAACTCTTGACTGCATCTTCTGTGTCAAAATCACTAGTAGTATGCACCTTTTTTCCGAACACATAGAACCTACCTATATACCTAGATGGTCGATTTTCTACTTCCACCTCTTTCACATCAAACCAAAAAGGATTGCCATCTGATAAATAAGAAAGATTCTTCCTGATCTCATCCTTTACCAACTCCTTTACTTTATACTTTTTCATAATATTGTTTTGTTTTTTCTTACAAAGCTAAGTTTTGCCTTTAGCCTTGTCAATTGCTCGTTTTAATTTTAATTCTTCTTCCTGTTCTTGGAATTCTGATTCAATCTTCAAGTCGAAAAACTTCACTTGCCTTTCAAAAAGCTCTACTGAATAAAGCCAAATCTCTTCTACTGGAATTTTTGAAACATTACTCAGTGTTTGCATGGTAACTTCTATTCCAAAAACATTAATCAACTGTCTGTAATGATCCGTCCTTATGGTTGCTTTTTTGCCTTTGTAGATTCTTTCGTATCTTTCTCTAATCTCTTTTTTTTTTCGAAATAACACTTGATTACGCCAATTGCAATTGACAAAGAAACTGACTTAAAACGATCTGTTCTTTCTTCAATTGACTCATTTAATTTTTCAGTGTAGTAGGTTAATTTTTCAGCACTAGACAATCCTTTTAATTTCTTGCCCTTGATAAAAGCCTTTGAATTAAAAGATATTTCCTCTTTTTGGTTGGAAGGTCTTGTAATTGTGGCCACAAATTTAGATAGATCATCAAAATATCCATCATCCAACTTAGAACGCTCAGTCATTGCCCTGTTCAAGGTGTCAAGTGATATGCTTTCACGGTACAAAGAAGTGCAATCCATGTCATGAACTTTATACTTCTTCTTGAATCCAAAGCGCTTTCCTATGGAAAAACTCTCAACAGGTGGTACCGAGTCCCAAAAATCTGTAAAGCTTCCTAATTTCTTGAATATAGCCCTAAGACAAGCATCAATAACACTCTTGTCAACTCCTGGAGTATTCAAAGCCCATTCTTTAAAAGAGCTGCTGTAGCATAGCGATGCAAGTAGATCAACTCTAATTAAGTGCAATTGCATTTGAAGGCTTGAACAGTTGTTTTCAGCATCAGAAATTGCACCTCTTATTCTCTTTGCTTCGTCACTAAGTGCATTTAATAATACTCGTCGAATCGCACTCTTTATTTCTTCTGATGCGTCCTCGTTCCACATTTCACTTTCAAGGGCTTTTATTGAATTATACTCAGCAATGTACTTTTCTCTTGTGTCGTCCATTGCTTGATGTATATTCATGTAGTCTTTTATATTGGTGCAATCGAATTCACCAAAAGAAGTTCTAAACTTCCATGTCTTTAACCCTATTTTTATTTTATGCATTGTTTTTAGTTTTGCTCGAATTCAAAAGGCTGAATACGAACCCCATATTCAGTAGCCATATTATATTCAATCTCAGTTCCATCAACCAAAGGGAAAATAAAAAAACTAGTGGCATTAATATCCGCTAACCTTTTGAACATTGCCTTTCTGTCTGCTGTCAAGTCTCCAGTTTGATTGTAGCAAACTAAATTTTTAGTAAAATGTCTAAATAGATCGTAGACAGGTGATTTACCTATTTTTTTAATTAAAGTTTCTTCATCCAAAAAGCAATGATGTATAATTACTTCATTTTTTTTCAATTCGTGTTCTTTAAATATTTCAGTTAAAACCGTAAAAGCTTGATCGAAATTATTTGTAAGCTTAACACTAAAGTGTATTCCTATATTAACCTTTTTCATTTATTTATTATTTTATAGTTTTAATTTTTTAAAATTAACTTCAGATACCAAGTTTCTGGAAGAGCGATAATACTCTTCAGATATGCCCTCGATAAGACCGTGGTCGTACATGACGAGAATTGCTTCAAGCAGCTGCGAATCTACATCGCTATCTTTTAATTTTTTTGTCAACGAATCTTTTGTCAAGAGTCCATTAATCCCTTCTACATCTTTAGTTAATCCAGACTGTACCATGTTTTTAATGCACATAGTTGTTTATTTTTTAAAATAACAACAGATAGGGTTTAATCGTGCGAATGTTGGCGTTAAACAAGCAAATACCTCACGTACTTAATGATTCCAATCACTGTCTTGTTCCTCTGGGATTCCCTAACTATGGGTTGTTGTTGCTATTTGTTAATATTTAATTATCAAACCAAAAGACAAAACGAACATCTTGTAAGTCCTTTGGGATATATTCTTTTTCATCCGTAGCACTACTCCAGTACTGACCAAACACATAACCAAAAGTTTGCTCAATATCTGAATAAGAATATCTTCCTTTGTGAATCATCCATTTAATCAATTGCTTTATTTCTGACTGATTAAACCAAGTTGCCGAATGTGCATCTTCATTATAACTTTCATAGTACCTGAGAGTGACCAAAGAAACGTCTTTTGGAATTCCTTTCAGTGGAAGTAAAATATCTTCCTCGTAATCATCTGAATTTATTCCAGCTATTTTATTAAACAAAGAATAGCTTTGGTCAATTTTAAATTTTGAATGAAGATACCATCTACCACCAACCTTTACTTCTCCAAATGCATGAATACTTGTTGCCATAGTTTTCTAAAATAAAAATAAATCATTAAAAAATACTTTCCATATCGCACTACAAACCAAAAAGGAGACTAAGGCAATGATAATAAAATCTAATAAGCAACCTATTTTTTTTGACTTATCGAAAATGCCTTTTCTTACACTTGGTACAGGACTTGGTGCAGCACGAACCCTTTCCCTTTGCTTGAGCCTCTTACTCACTCTCTTTTGTGGATTTACCCTAAACTTCTTTGACATTTTGATTGTTTTTAAGGTTAAAGAATCCCAGTATATCAATATCTGAATTATTAACGTGGTGCTCCATTTCCTTTTCAAGATCAAAGTTAATATGAGAAGACATGAAAAAAGTATTACAAAGCAATTGTCTGAAACTTTCTTCAGAAAGCCACATTACAGAATCTTCTAAACGGTCGCTTTCCTTGGGGTTCTGAATCCGAAGTATAAAACCTTCTTTGTTTTCTAACTTTACGCACTTAGACACTCTTCCATCTTTTGCTTCTATAGCAACACCAAATTCAATACCTACTTCTCTTTCCTTATCAGTTCCTTTTGCAAGGATAACCGCTTTCTTGTTTGACATGATTTTATTTTGATTGGTTTTTTAATACATTAGACAACGTTTCATCTATTAACACATTCAAACTATCAATACTACTAACACTGGAATCAATTCTTTTTTGCAGCTTCTTCATGTTTTCTAGATTTTTTTTTAGTTCTCTTTTGGAGCAATCCCTAAGCCCCTTTAATAGTTCTATCTGCTCTACTGTGTTTCCTGCTTTCATTTTTCTTGTGATTGGTTAAAAAAAAGCCCCACCCTAGCACGTTTTAAAAAAACAAGTGAGGCTTTATCCTTTTATTTTTGGTTACATCGATTCAAAATGCTTATGTGCAGCGGCTTCTTCTGTAAGCCCTTGCTCGAACTCTTCCATTAAATCCCCTTCCTTTACTCTTTCAAAATCTTCTTCATCTAAATAAGAATTAACAGTTTCAATAAACTCCCTATAAGCTACTGGTTTGATGAATTTTTCAAAGAAAAAACTAGATGCAAAAAGTGTAACATTTGTTTGACTGTCTTTTTTAGAAAACAACTCTTGAAACTTTTTAGATGCCAATTCAAAGTCTTTTTCATCGTATTTCTTAATGAAAGAAAGGCTTGAATTGGTAAATGAAACCAGAACAGTATCCTTGTTAGCCATAGCCCTGTATTTAAAATAAAAAGAGCACATCCAAACAAATGAAGCGGTGCAGTGCTTATTTGAATAAATGCGCTCTTGAATTTCTTTATCAACAATCGGCTGCACCCGAATAACCACAATATACAAACTTTTAAACAAAAAGCGTAAATGAATGCAATTAATTATTAGGCTCTAGATCATGCACACTTTTAGGCTCTCCAAGATCAACAGCACTTGTGTCAATTTCTTTTAAAATATTGACGTACTTATAAATTACTCGAATAGCATTTTTAGAAGTACTGAGCATAACAGAAGGTTTTACGCAATCTGGACATGAGTTGCTAACATCTTTATACAGTCGATCAATAGAAGACGTTCTCATATCCTTTGGTCTCTCTGGAAAAGAAGAGCCCAGATGAAGTATTTTCTTGTAAAACTTTGCTAATTCTAGCCTTCTCTTTTTGTTATCCACATAATCTTGTGCATCAAGAAGCTTAGTTGACTCCTCTATAATTGAATCAATAGTGTTTTTAATGTATTTTCTCATCTTAATATATTATAACTAAATAATTAGTTTGTACTTTTGGTATTAAAAACCGCATTTAAATGACTGCAAAAGGCTTATCTATCCCCAAGACTCTTGCTCCCATAGCTGGATTAGTCGATTCAAATCAGCAATTCTTAGCTTTGGCTTTTTAGATTTTAAGAACATTTCCTTCAAGGCTTCATAAGGAAGGTCTTTTTCAAGCTCCAAGCCTTCTTTCATAAAGGATTTTTCATCTTGAACGCCGTCTCTTTCAAAGGTCTGCTCAAAAATAATCGCACTAGCCAATCGGTGCATCCTTGAATCATCAAACCACTTTGGCGGCACTTCTTGAAAGTAATACTTTAAACCCTTGACTTTTGATTTCAATACCAATAGGGCTGAATCTTGATACTTGTCAATTGTTTTTTGCTCAAACTCAAAATCCAAAAGGCGAACATCGCCATATATTTCACCATCCTTAGAGAGCTTTACAATCTCCTTTGGTCTAAATACCTTTATTTTCTTTTCTCCTAGTAGAATATACTTTGAAAGCTTTCTATTCTTTAAATAATCTTTTGTTTGTCTCATTAACTTATAAATTGTGATTTGTAATATTCATATTCTTCTTCAAATACGCTTGTGTATAAATACCTTATTCCGTCAACCCCGTGACCTCTTGCTTGGTAGGTCCTGTTAACCTTGATGCCATCTTCAATAAACTGATCTCTTTGCGTTACTTTTAGAACACCCCCTTCTTTATTGGTCTTTGTCTTCTTAAAGTCGTCGCAATGAAACCTTGCATCTGGATGAACCCTAAACCTTATCTTTGCTCCTGGATGGTTTGACCTAGGAGACATGACAACCGTTTCTTTAAACACATCATTCATAAAACCAATTGAAGCTGTTACAGATGGATTTACCTTTGTTCTGTTAATGGCTTCATAACCGCCCTTTCTTAATGTTTGTACAATTTTATTGATATCTGTAATACTATCATGGTCCTTCTTTGTATTCCCTGAGTAATCACAAACAATTGCGACCCTATTACTCATGTAACCTTTTTTACGAAGGTAGATATTTATTTCTTCTTGCACCTCTGAGATAGACTTGTCTTCCAAGCAAAACTCAGTTACAAGATTCCATTGATAGGTGTTTTCTTGACCATTATACCCGTAGGGCTGTGACAATCCAACGGTATGGTGTGGCAGTCGGTTAAAATCCCAATGCAGATAAACGAGCATATTAGGATTAAATTCTATCGATTTATCAACGTGCTCTTTTGGATTATAGTACTTGAATGCTGTATGAGTAGTCTTTACTGTTTTAATCAGACCTAGACCATCTAATTCATAATACTCATAGTCGTACTTCTTGTCATATTCAAATTCCTCCTTAATTTGATCAGATACATAAGGATTCATTTTATAATTGGTGTGCAGAATAATTGTGTTACTCCTTTTGCTGCCAATGTACGTATGACTTCCGTCGGCTTTTTCAAAAGTACTAGTCGGAGGAAACCACCTTTTAAATATCCAATGATCTTCGTCTATTCGGTTGGTGTTAAAAATTCCTATAATCTCCAAATCATCGGAACCACGAATTGAATACACTAAAGATTTATATTCACTCTCTGTGACTTCATCCATTTCATCAATGATTGCATCCGTTGGATTGGTAACACCTTTTGCATTACCTCCACTACCAAGCGTTTCGTGTGTTCCTTTTGGAACAAAGCTATTTCCATTAGCAAGGCAAACAATCCTTCCTGTATGGTCGTTGAACTCAAATTGATCCGAAAGCCCGTGTCTTTCTGCCACCTCCTTTAAGGTTGCGTAAATAGAATCCTTGATCGCATCCTTGATCTTACGAACCATTAAGCACTTGAAATAAGGCAACTCAATTGCCCTTATCAACTTTAATAATGCTGCACAATGTGATTTTGCCGAGTTTCTTGATCCATAGAATAGCTTTACAAAGTGCTTGTCGTAAAACATTGGAATGTAAATACTAGGAACATCGTATTTGCCAAATTTAACAACTCTAGGTTTCGTCATCGCTTACATAATTATTCGCCTGCTCGTATGCCCTTCTTACGTCTTCAGGTATTTCTGGTTTTTTCAGTATCACACCTCCTTCATGCTGCACCTTGCCTTCTACCCTGTCAGACCATTGATGATGCGTTGACAGATTCATCTTTGCAATGGTTGAATTAGTTGATCCATTGGCAGCATCATTGTACGTATTAGACATACAAGTCTTATGAATATACTCTAAGAGGTTCTTAATAGTGTCGTTATCTTCGAAGCTTCCTCCTTCTGCTCTCTTCGCCATCCTAGAAAACCATTTGGCATCCCTAATCTTAAACATGACTAATAGATCATGCTTTAGGTGCATTTTCCTATTGACTTTTACAACCTTGTTTTTGGTGTAGCCTTTAGATTCCTTGGTAACATTTCCTAGCTCGTCAACAACTGCACTTCCTTCAACATCCTTAGTCTCTTCTGTGCTATCTAGTTGTATTTCATAAGGTTGCTCTAACACATCAATCATTTTGTTAAGCACATCAATAACAAGCTTATCATCCCACACCTCGGCATTCTTATTCCCTTTCATTGCTTTGGAAATTCTCCTTCTGACGGCATCCGACACAATCTTTTTCTTTTCCTTTCCCTTGTCCTTTTCCATATAGTATATTTTTACACAAAATAACTAATTTTAAACTAAAAAAGTAAAAAAGTAAGCTTAAAATTTGTATTTTTATAATCTGAACAATATGTATTCACTTAGTTATCACTTATTTTTTAACTTATTTAACGTTTATTATGAAGTATAATACAAGCCCAATGCCGCTTTCAATAGAGAATTATTATTCCTTTTTCTCTGGACTAAAAAAGGAACTCGACCTAGCTGCAAAAGAAAACAAGTTTGGTATTGAGAATCTTAAAAAAGTAGAGGTTTTTAAAGCAAACCTAATACAAGAAGTTTGGGATATTTGCGAGCAATGGAATAGAGGCGTAAAACCTACTGGCTGGATCATCTTTCGATTCTTTGACAATGTATTTGACTTTGGAAAGATCATGCAAAAGAGAGAAGAGATTGAAAAAGAGTATGCAGACCTTACAACTGAAGAGAATCTTGAATTAAACAAATGCTTTATTGATTCACTTCGTGTTGATGACATTGATTTTGAAGAATTCATGGAGCGAACTAATTTTATGATTAGCGTAAATGCCAATTATATAAATTACCTAGCTTCTTTGAAAAAGTAAGAGCTTATTTTTTTAGGCTCTACTTTAGCAAGTAGAGCCTTTTTTATTTTATTTACAAAACCAATCACATTATGAACATATTTTATGACAACTGGCAAAAATGGCAAGTCAAAAGAGCTTCTAAAGGGAAAAAGAAAAATAGAAGTTTTGGTCAACAGCTTTTCCCTGTTTTTATTTCAGTGAGCTTTGGAACGATTCTAATTCACGTTGTTTCTTTTTTGGCTGCAATTATATTCCCAGCCTACCAAATCAATGTACTTACTGGAAGCCCAATTATTGGACTCTTACTTGGTGCAATATTCATCTTTCTATTTATAGAAATTCCTAAGTACGTATGTATAAACACCGTTTTTGAAAACTACTTCGATGACGATCAAATTAAATCATTTGGATTAGCGACCATTGCTTTTGCCTGTATTAGCATTTCTATATTAAGTTCTACCTATGGCATTGAGCTTGGTGTTAAATGGTTGGCTCCTGATGTTGAACTACTGAGCATTGAGCAGATAAACAAAAAATATGATTCTCTTATAGATAAAGAGAAGCAATACTGGCAACCTAAGATTGATAAATACGATATGCAATCACAGAAGTACTTCAAGGAAAATGCAAAGTACTATACCTCTGAAGGAAGGACACGACTTTCAAGCGCTTCTTCTATAAAAGAACCCTACAACAATATGCTGGCATCCCTTACGTCTTCTGAAAATTCATTAAGCAATCGAATAATAGAACTGGAAGAACAACGAACAGTTGAAATTGAACGTGCCAATAAAAACAACGACGGAAAAAAAGAACTGCACAAAGAGTCAAAAAACAAAGCAAGCATTATTTCCTTTTGGATTATGCTTGCTCTGGAGTTGGTTTATATCTTTGGTATTGCTTGCATTGCTTACTACAGAGAACGAAGCGAAAAGGAGATGATTAGTCCAAGTACGGGTGAACAAGTTCAGATTGAAAGCCAAACTGGCAAGGTTGTAGAAATCAACAGTCAAACCAAACCAACCGAACAAGAACAACAAGCTAAAAAACAGGCGGTTGCATCAAAACAAGACCAGCCAAACCAAATAGGATTTAAGAAGCATGGTCAAGTCTTTGTTCCAGAAGGCAGTACGGTACCAAAAGTTTGGTATCAAACTGCAAAGGGCGGTTGGTCTGCTTACTCACAATCAGACTTGAACAGAATGATAAGAAAGCCAACTGGAAGTGAAAGTTGGAAAAATGAATTAAAACAACTTGTTGGAAATTTGGAAGACTTCAGCACTAAAAATAAATAGTTATGGTATTTAAATTTATATTATTGTATTCGATGGCTCCGTTCGTATATATGCTTGTTGAATTTCTATTTGATGTTCTTGTTTCAGTAATTAGAAAACACAGGCCTTCAAACGATAAACCACTACACCAAATGTTTGAAGACGGAGAGCTCGAAACTGAGCTTTCTTTTCCAGAGCAATATGTTTTACTTTCTGCAACTGATGAAAACGGTGAACACGTAGAAATTGAAGGATTAGAGGACGATTTTGACAGAGTAGATATTGAGAGATACAAAAGGAAGTTAAAAGCAAGTAGGGGCGATCCTAGCTCTGTAGTGTTGGAGATATAAAGACAAAAGCCAAGTATCAAACGATACTTGGCTTTTTTTTAGGAATCTACTTCGTTTACATACTTATTAAAATGCCCCAGCCATTGATCTGCATATCTTTCGTAAAACATCAGCATCGTATGAATAACTAATGCTTGTTCGTCCTCTGCCTTTCTTTCGCACTTTAACCCTTTTTTTCGTAATCTTTCAGCTATTTTACCACAAGTAAAATTTGGTCTACCTAAAATAAATATCAGTTCTTCATTGAGATTTTTATTTTTATCTAAAACTTCATTATTATTCATTATGTGATTGGTTTTTATATTAGTAATTCGGATTAAAATTTTCTTTAAAAAACATATTGTCGCAAGTTATAGTGTCGCTGCACTTTTTTTCCGTAGGCAATCCGCAAAAGTCACAGATAAACAATTTCCTCGAAGGCTTTATTGATGCTTTCTTTTTCGGCTTATTCGGCTTTTTAGGCATTTTTATTTGTTTGTTATTTCATCCATAATTGTTCTTCTTATTCTTTCTCCACCCACCATATCCAAGCAAGAAAGCAAGTGATTGATATATTCAACTTGTTCAATTCTTAATACACAAACACGACCTCTGACTGAATATTTTTCATCATTAAAAGAAGTTTCGTTGAGGTGTTTTTCTTCAAACTTAATTAAGCATTGTTTTTTCATCTCCTTAGAAAGAAGATCAATGCAATCATTTTTTAAAAGTTCAAATGCATCATCTTTTTCAATCCCTTGTTGCTTAAAATCTTCCTTTAACCCTGTCTTTTCAAAACTAAATATCATTGTGATTGGTTTTTATTTAACAATTTTGTTTATGCAATACATCTCCAAGATGAAGGCAAAAATAAACTTCACCGTCTTTTGCTCCCCATTCTTTTTGACCTTCTGAAATATCAAGGCTTTTGAATTTAATTTCAAACCTAGGAAGAAACTCAGGAGATTTCATGCCATTGGAAAATGTTATGGTTTTAAATGGCTTTAGAGGAAAACAATGATAGCAATGCCAAGCAGTTGTACAGGGGACCGCTTCAAACATTTCCTTTATCTCTCTTTTTTTATTTTTTGGTATATCAAAAAAGCGATTTGCCCAATAATAAGTCAATGCTCTATATTCAACAGGCTTTTCTTCTTCAACTACCTTTTCAAACCATTTTTTAATTAGATTCAAATGTAAAGTTTCCATAATTAAAATTTCATTTTAGGATAAATCAATTTATTTATAATCTCTAAACTATTTGGTCCAGCTTCAAAGTAGTGCTTGATTACTTTTTCGGCATTCACTCGACCACAAACAAAACCAGCGACCCAAGAACGAGCCCTTAAGCCCATAATATAATCCTTTTGCTCTCTAAGGTGCTGAGATTCTTCCGTATTGCCCTTGAACTTTGATTCGTTTAAAACAAATCCAGTAACTTTAAACTCGATTCCTAATCCGCAAAAGTCATCTTTGTACCACTCTTGAAACATCATATCAGGATGCCCACGTTTGCACCTAGTTTTATGTATCTTTCTTTGAGCTGGACTTAGATTAACACCGCCCATATCAACAGTATAAAAGGCTTTTGGATAGACGATCTTAAACCACTTAAGCAAGGATGCTTGTTCAGATTCTTCATTGCTTTTTACCACCTTTCCATTTGAGGACCTTTTAAACTTAGCTTGAAAATCAGAGGCACTTATTATTTTATTCTTCTTCATTGCTAGTTCTTTGTTGCCCCTCAATTAATGTTTCACAACCTCTTTTTGCACTATGAGGGCGATAACAAGCCATGTGTGGTTGTACGTCTCCTGTAGAGGTCATGTACTTAGTACTTATTGAAAAATGCTGATCCGTTTTTCTTCTTATAGCTGAAGACCAAGCAAAAACAAAGTCAGTCATTGTTTTTTTGTCCTTAAATGTCATTGCAACCACTACTATGTTACCAGGAATAACTGCCATAAACTTTGAATACTCGATGGAGTGCTTTTCTTTGATCTGTCTTACTGCTTCTATGATTTTCATAATTCAAGGCTTTTGAAAATTAATAATTTACTATATCTGTTTATGACTTTAAGATCATAATCTTCATCTTCTTGTCCTGTAGATATTTTTTTAATAACATTCTTAATGCTTTGAAGCTGAGTAACGGTTTTGTTTTTATCAGACATACTTCTTTTATATTGAGCCAGCACATCAGACTTTGATTGCTTATAAATACAAGACTTTTGTTCTTTAGAGAAGGATATGATTCCAGATTCAACCAAAGGTTTCGCCCAGCTTCTTTTTATATCGTTATCAATATCAACTTTATATCCATTCTTAAACCTAGATTTTAAATCTTCGTATTCCTTTGTTATTGCCTTTCTAGCTTCTTGGTTTAATTTTTCTTTCTCTTCTTGTGTCAAAGCTTTGGATTTAAAATCAAGAAGCGTTTTACTTTTATCATATTTAAAATACACAGAATCCTTCCATTTTTTATAAGAAGAGAGTATGTCTCCTAACATATCGGCATGAAACTTACCGAAATAAGTCTTTAAGGATATCACCCTTCCTTTTTCATCTTTTAACTTCTTTGCAGCAGCCATTTCAAAAGCAAGGCTAATTTCATTCAAAGAAAGGCTTGGATACATTTTAATAACCCACTGGGAAAAACTAGAGTACTCTTCTAGCGCAGCATCAGAAACAACCAATTCCCCGTTTATATTTTGCTTTTCAATCACCACGCCAGTGTAAAGATTTGCCAAGCCAATTAACCTTGTAGTCAACATATCTGAAACCTCAAAAAAATCATTCGTTTTTATTAAATTCCTTAAGCAAAGAAACTTTGACTCGACTATAATTTTTAAATCACTCTTGTTTATTCCGTTTTCTTCTGAGACGATCATGAGTGTTTTGGAGCAGACTTGTAGTTGTTGTGAGTGTTTTGCTAGTTGTTTTTTCATTTGGATTCTTATTTTTATCTATTCTTTGATACTTTACTTGATTTCTAGTCCACTCAAAAAATGCTTTCTTTAAAAGATAAACTGTTCTTACTTGAGCGTAGCTATTGGAGAACCTCTTTTCGATGAAGGTCTTCCAAGATTGCTTAATAATTTCAAGCGTTGCCTTTTCTGAATAAATTTTATTGTATTGCTCCAAGGCAGCTTGTTTTTTAGGGAAAATTAAATTCATTGTTTCTGAGGCGGAAATTATATCAAAAGGCAATTGCTTATTTATCCTTTGATCAAAATCAGAAAGCGAATCAAAACTTTTAGCTGGTGTGTTATCAGGGAAAATGTGGGCACCTTTTTTAGCGCAACTTTTTTGGCTTTTTTGAACTTCGTTTTTTTCTTCTAATGAATCAGAAAACTTTTCTTTTGGGGTGCCTTTTCCTTTACCTTTATTAATATTAATATCCTTATTAGTATTCTTATTATTATTGGGTGCAACTCTTTCACCCTTGGGGTGCAACTCTTTCACCCCTTGGGGTGCAACTCTTTCACCCTTGGGGTGCAACTCTTTCACCCCTTCAATATAGATTCTAACTTCGTTATAATATTTATCTGTGGTTCGTTTTAAGAACCTTCTTTTGTCATTTTTAAACTCCATCCAGCCATTCTTAACGAGTCTATTAAAAGCGTTTACAATACTCCTTTCAGAAGTAAGAAAATCAAAGTTAGATTTCTTCATGTCGCACCAACCCTTGTATCTTTCTTTTCCACTTGTCGAAAGCTGATAGATGCAATCTAAGATGCAATAATCAAGCATTGATAGTTTTGCGTGATTTCGTATGCTGTGATTGATTTTATTGTACATGGATTGCTTTTGTTTGTGTTAAATTTTTCCTTTTAGATAGTATTCTTTCTTTTCTTGGAGAATCCTTTCTAGTCTTTTTATTTCGGAATCTATTGAATTATTATGGTCTTTTGGAGACACTGGCACTATTGTCAATTCTGAACACCTTGTACTATGATCGTAAGCCGCTTGTTTTGTGTAAATTCCAGCTAAAAAAGCATGAGAAGTATATCCTGAATAGTTTTTACAGTAATAAGAGCCTCTTTTCATTATATAGCAATGGCTTATGGATTCGTCTTCAAGAATTTCAACCATTATTTTTTTTCTTTTTCGCTCTTTTAGTATTTCTTCGATTCTAAACTTAGAAAGTTCTTTTTCTTCAAATATAAAAGTGTCATTTTCCTTGCACCTAAGTATCGGTACGTTAGTGTAGCGCAAGTCGTCTCCAGTAGAAGAAAGTGTCATTCCTTCGCAATCTACTTCTTTGATCATCTTGTACTTTGCTTCGTTTCTACCTTTAGCTAATACAGTAAAATCACTATACAAATAACCTTCTTCTATTTTACCTAGGTCTAAATTCCAAGCCTTTTGTTTTCGTTCCATTTTATTTGTGTTAAATTATGCTATGTTAAATTTTTGATTCAAAGTACTTTTGAAAGCTCTTTCTAGTTTCCTCCTTTAGTTCTTTGCCATTATAGGCTTGGTAGATAGCAGCAATGCCAGCATAGCCTTTGAATGGATTTGGTTTAAGCTTTCTTTTAATTGCACTAGGACTTGAGATATTTTCCTTAGAAAGAGTCTTTCTTACTGCAGCTGAAATTTGTGAAGCCGTCATTGCAGGATTAACTTCTTGCCCACTCTTTTTATACTCAGTGAATCTTTTTCTTAAAATTCGGCTCAATTCTAGCCCTCTGAAGGCTTTTTCAACTCCTGGAGCACCAACGTATGGTTTAAATGGATTTGGTGCGGTGTACTTGATTATAGAGTTGATTGTAATTTTTGATTTTCCTAGCACATGAACGGCTAGTAGGTGTGCTTCTCTTGATGTTATCATTTTTTTTTGGTTTACTTATAATTAAACTTTACTAAATATGTGTGTTTTTATGGGGATAAACCCCCGTTGTTAGTTTAGTAGTGCTTCAATCTGCTCTTTTAATCGCTGAACATAGCCTCTTTTTTCCGAGACCCTTGTTTGATGAATAGCTGCATACCTTGAATTTCTTCTTCTTATGTAAGATCGCCCAACCCCGTACTCTTCACATCTTAAAGGCTTAGAGTTTGAAATGTATCTTTCTAAGATTTCAATTTTGTTTTCAATAACTTCTATCAACTGCTTTTTTACCTCAGATACAGGTAAGCCAGTAATAGAAAAACATTCTTCATCAATCTCGTAAGTCTTCATTGATTCTAGCACTTTAACCTTAATATCTGCGTTTGCGTGAATGTAAATATAAACCACGTGTGCCTTTCTTCCTCTGTTCCTTACTATTGAGCCTATGTATACATCAATACTATTTGTCGTGTTGTGGTATTTAGCTGTTGTAGGCTTGTATCCTTCAATTGTGATATCTAAAACCGTTTCCTTAACTTCTCTTTTAGTTGATGTAGACATAATGTTTATATTTAGTTAATGTTTCGTTGTTGATACAAATCTATAAAACTTTTTCCAATGTCTCAAATAAAAGGTCATTTATTTTAAATCTTTTTAAATAAAAATTGCTAAAACCCACAATTAAGCGAATTTTAGCAGTTTTTAATTTGTATTAAGTGTTGTTTTTATGCCTTTTGGTTGTTAAAATACACCTTGTAGTAATTCATTTGCTTTTCTTCATCAAAACCTTGCTCTATAAAACCATCACCCTTGCAACTAGAAGAATTTATCTTCATGTCGATCTGAGTGTCTAGTTTAATTGTGGTTTTTAATTTCCTACTACTCTTCTTTGCAACAGGAGCATCAATAAAAAATTCCTTGTCAAAGTCTTCGTCAATTTTACCAAGGTCTACAAATTCAAGGTATTCATCATGTAATGCGTTGGACAACTCCAGTGCAATAGGGGAGTCTGATCCGATGACAATGGATTTAAATTCCTCTAGTTCAAATTCTTTATAATGTTCAAAATAATCCTTGCAAGATTGCAAAAAGTGAACTTTATCTAGTGTTGACTTAAAATCAAACTTCTTTGCAAGAGAATTGCACAAGTCCAAATATGCGTTTGTGTGATACTTTTCGTCTTGAACTTCTGTTATGGCCAAGAAATCATCCTTGAAAAATTTTGCATCAGCACTCTTTTGATCTAGGTGCAGAACCTTGAAGCCCGTTTCCTTGTCAATGTCAAGTATGATACAACCTTTGTCGATCTTGCTTGCATTGCTTCCTTCTTGGAAATCAAAAGTCCATTCCTCTGACTCGTTCATTTTTAGCTTTAGGAACGTTTCTTTACTCTCTGCTTTAAAGATTCCTATTGCATTGACTATTTCATCATTAAAAATGCATTCGCTAATCAGAGCAACATACAATTCACCGCCTTTTATTTTTACGTGGTTTGATTTGCTGTATAGTATTTTTGCTAAATCTTTTGATCCTGCATGAATCAACATACTATCTTCTGGATTATCGAACATTGCACGAACAGTTGTGTAAACTTCATTCATTGATAAGTCGTGCTCATTGTTTAGCTCATAAAGTTTTTCTGTCTTGAAGCCGCTTAGTAAATAGCCGCTTAAAACTTCTTGTGCTTCTCCTTCTAGTTCAAGTGGCATTTTTGCAACTCTGAAACCTTCATCTTGTGATTTGTTGCCTACTCTGTGAAGTGATATTTGATTCATACTTGCTTCATCTAAGAAAATTTGATACTTCATTTTGTTTTTGATTTATGATTGGTTTTGAAAATATTTATTTGGTCCATTGGTCGGCAATCGCTTTTGCTATACCTAAATATGTTTTTGATCTTAATTTTGCCCTATTTTTACTTGGAGGCATTTTCCAAATCCTTTGCTCTCTTCCTTTTACTATATTAGTTGGCTTTAATTTAGGGAGGTTATAAAGCCAAAATCCCGTTTTTTTGGTTTCGCCATGCCCAAATTGCCAGGGTTGTATGTATTGGGGTCTTGGAAGCCCCCCCCCCTGTAGAGTTAAGTACACCTACTGGGTTTTCAAGTGCTACTTTTTTGCACTTGAAAGTTGCGTATTTCCATAGTTTTAAAGTCCATTCAATTGCTTTTATTCTTTCTGGGTGCCTTAGCTTTCCTTTTCCATACCATGCATTTCCAGAAACAGCAATTGCAGTGCATGGCGGGTGCAATATTATTAAATCCCATTTTTTTAAGTCTATTGCTTTGAAAATGTCCATTTTTAAGTGATGCTCTGGCATTGATCCAGAGCAAGGTAACAGGTCGCAACTATAGGCTTCGTAGCCTAATTTTCTTAATTCAACTGTTATTGTTTGGCTTTCTTCGCAGCCTATTAGTATTTTTTGCATCGTGATTGTTGTTTTATCTGATTATTAAACTCTTTGAATAAACCTCTTTAGCTTCAGGTAGAGGGTAACCACGTAATTCGGAAGCTTTACAATTGAACCATTGCCATAGCTGCTCTGATTTGAATTTAAAATGAATTGTACCTTTCTTAAAAAACTTTAATTGAAAGAAAGTAGATTCGGGAGATTTACTAAAGGGTTTACCATCTTTATGCTTTTTAAATTCAGTATTTAAAGCATCTCTAAGAGTTTTTATATTTAAAACTCTGCCACCTTCTTTAGTGTTTCTGTACATTTTTTGTCCAGTAAGAAAACACATTACTATATCAATATCATCCAGTACATGATCGTTCCCACAGTCTAAGGAGAATGTACCAAATACAGAATCATATTCTTTCATCACTCTAGGTAAAATAAACTTCATACCTACCTTGTAAGCTTCGTTTGTTTTCCATCCCTCAATATGTACCCTATTTTCTTTGTGGTACCTTGTAAGAAGATCAAATACATCAAGTATACATCTATCTACAATTAATCCTTGATTATTCATCAGGATAGATAATAATTGAACCATATTAGGCTTGGTAAATGCTATGTTCTTTTGCTTGGGGAATTGCTTGTATATAAAGTCTTCACGAACTCTTTTAGTAAGCAGGTTAGCGAACTTAGATTCTTTTAAAAGTTGATCCCAAGCATCACCATTAAATTGACCAATAAAATTATTGAAAGAGTCTAGCTTATGGTAATCACGTAAGTTATATTCACTAACTAGAGGTTTTACACAAGCCTCAAATTTCTTTTTAGCTAATATCATTTCGTTATACAGATTAATAGATGCTTGATATCTAGCCTCACGATTAGAAAGCATATCATGTATAATTAACCCACTAGTATTACCTAGATCATTAGGCATTGTAAAAGATTCAGTTTCAAAGTCTGCATCAAAATCGAACTCAGATTCAGTCTTTTTTATCAGTTCCACCATTATGACATTTACATTGGTAGTGCGTTCAGCATTTTTGAATATATTACCTAATTGAGTAACACTACCATATTCATTAATAATGTCAGCTAACAAGGCACGTTCTTTAGTATGTGCATTGTTATAGGTCTCAGCATTAAGAAGGCATCTAATAGTACCATTATTTACAATACCCCAGGCTCTTAGTAAGTGTTTAGCCCCTTGGTCAAAAGGTGGGTTCATAAAGATATAATCAACATTATAATGCACAGGGTCAGATAAGAAGTCATTACCTATTACTTTATAATCTTTGTCCTGAAGGATAGCAACTAACTCAGGTTCTATTTCCATACATAACAAGGTAGGTTTTTTATATAGACTTTGATTATCTTCTATGTAAGCTAAAACATCCCCCTTACCTGCACTTGGTTCTAAAATAGTCTTACGAGCTAAATCTCTAGGTGCAATACCTTTGAATAGAGCTTCGCAACCTATTAATGGAGTTGGGTAGAAATTTTTATTGAACATTATTGTCTGTTTTTATAAGCACGAGCGAGAAAAGCCGCCCGTGCAATCGTGATTGTTTTATTTAGTAGCTAGCCATGAAAGACAAGCCGTAATTATCAAGGTTTGGAAATTCATCTTCCATTGTTGGAAATGGTGCATTTTGAATTGCAGGAGATAAGACCCAATTCTTAATGTACTGAGCTTGCAACTCTTCTACCCACTCAACAGCTGATTGATCTATTAAGAAGATTCTTTTCATAGAAATAACGGCATCAGTTAGTTGACTAAAAAATAGTTCAATGTTGTTTTGGTTGAAAAAAGAATGTTCAAGGAACTCATGAACTTCATCATCTGAATAGTTTCTAAATTCAATCTTAATGTATTCAAGGTTTCTGCCCGTTTCTTTTGCCAAATCTTCCAAGGAGCATTCAAATAGATTTGATCCTACTTTTATTACTGCAGTATCGTTTTCAATTTCAAAAGAATCGATTGAATTTAAAGAAGAGGTGTTAAAGCTTTCTTGTTGGAAATTAGATAATGCGTTTTTCCAGTCAGAGATTAATTGTTGCTTTTTCATTTTGTGTTAAATTTTTGTGTGTATGAATAAGTATTTCCTTATTGGTATGTCTCAAAGATAAGGTATCTTTTTTGTAATCTCAAATATTGGGGTATCTTTTTTAAAAGTTTTTTTAAAAAGCAAAAAAAGGCACTCAATACTATATTGAGTGCCTTTGTAAACTTATGAAAGTTAAACTAAATTAATCTTATTTTATACCATAATAGGTAGATAGTATATCCATGCCAACAGATTTACATAATTTTGCAAGTTTATCCTTGTGAAGTGGTCTAGACTTTCTACCCGCCAATTGTTCGCCCCGTGCAAATCGCTCTACTTCATAAGCTACTTGAGACGAATGCCCTATTTTTGGGAAAAGTAAGTAATTAGGAAGCGACCAAAAGGTCCTTTGTTCTTCAGGCTTTTCTTTGTCCTCTGTTCTTTTTTCTTCTATAACTTCAAGGACTTTTATATAAACCTTTCTTTCTTCTAGTATTTGCATAGTTTTAATTTGTTCTTTGTATAGTAAAAATACATTTTTGCACATAAAAAGCAAAATAAATACAAATAAATTTGTTTATTATGTTTAATTGTCTTAAATTGCGGTATACTTAGAAAGTAATTATTTAACACAACACACATTATAATGGTTTTTAAGAAAATAAAAAGCGGCTTATATAGCTGTACTTACTTTGGATTTTACGTTGAAGCAGAAAAAACAACTGAAGGTTGGGTTTCTACTATATCAATAGATGGCAAGTCTCATAAAATGCCTCCTGTTGCCACTAAAAAAGAATTGACAATACTTAGTATTGAGTTTTGCGAAAACACAAGCTGCCATTTATTAATAGACACTGAGAAGGATTTAAAAAACTTGGACTATGAAGAAGTTGAAGCCTTTTTTGTTTCCCCCCATTATACTAACATTGTTAGTCCTTTTAAAATAAAAAGAATCCAAAGCGGTGGAGATAGATACTACTGCACCTATCAAGATGCAGAACCTCAATTTTATTTATCTGTTACTTCTTTTACTTCAAAATGCCTTCCTAATCCATATTTAAGCAAATGGCGTGGTGACTTAGGCAATGAACTGGCAGATTTTAAAGCTGATCTTGCAGCTCATTACGGGACATTTATGCATATAGAAATTGGAGACTTTATAAAAACAGGGGCTTATAATTTTGACGATGCTGACGAAAGAGTGATTGATTATTTACTAAGTAATGGTCTTTCTATGAAATTAATATCTGAGTGGGTAGATAAAATCCACAATGATATGCTTTCTTTTGCTGCCTTTTGCTCTCAGAGAGAAGTTGAATCAATTTCCTGTGAATTTCCAATTGTTAGTGATCGCTGGAAGGTTGGAGGCTGCATTGATTACGTTTGTACTATGAATTTTGGAAAAAAAAGAGTCAATGCAATTGTTGACTTTAAGAGTGGTAGAAAGGGTTTTTATGAGTCTCACGAATTGCAATTGAAAATATACAAAGAGGTTTGGAATGAAACCTTTGGAGATATTATACCTATAACTCATATTTTTAATTGGGCACCGACTGATTGGAAGTGTGGAGTTCCTAAATTTAAGTTGAAAAACCAAGACGGTGATTTGCCTTGTGAACATTACCTAGAGCTAGGTCTTAAACGTGGGTTCACTAAAGAGCCAAGGTCTATAAAAAGAGGCAAAGGAACTATCAAGTTTGGTCAATCAAGCATTAAAGAAAATGTTTCGGTTGTTTCAGTATCAGATTATGTAAAAGCAAAAAACCTTAAATAAGCATGAGAATCAAAAAAAAAGGCACTCCTAAGTTGGGTATTATAGGGAAAATAAAGGTTGGGGAAATGGTGCAAAAGGGCAATACGTCCTATCCAACTTCATTAGATCACTTTAGAGCAACTTCTAATGTGAATCAATATGTGGAGATATTCAACCGTATGCATCCAAAGAAAAATATAATTCCTGTTGTATTTGGTACAAATGACGATGAATTTAATACAAACCACAGGTATGAGATAAGAGATTCTAAGGGCAATTTGTATGCTTATGGAGACGGTGAAGATTACTATGTTTCCATAAAAGAAGGCTTTAAGAAATTTGAAAGTGACTTTATTTTGTCAAAATATGGCAGCTTACAAGTGTTTTTGGATAAGACAGAGCAGTTCTTGACTACTGGAAGAGTTAAAGCCCAATGGAAGGAAGTTTTAACCCTTCGTTTTGTTATTCCTAATATGCCGATACTTGGAGCTTGGGAATTAAGAACAATGGCTGCCAAATCTAGTATTGAACAAATACTTGGAAATTATGATTTGGCAAAGAATATAAACGGTGGTGCAATAAAAGGAGTGCCGTTTTTTCTAAGGGTTCAAAAAGTAAAATCTAACAGGGTGCTGGAAAGACAAAGAATTTATCCTGTTATATCATTGGATCAAGTGTTGACCGAGCAGGCAAGAGCTTCTGAGTTTTTGAGTAGTGGTAGTGATTTTAAATTAATTGGAGAGTAAAATTGTATTATGAAAAATATATTTGTTTCGTTTTCTGGGGGGCTTACATCTGCTTTTATGCTTCATTATATCTTGACTAATGAAAAGTATAAAAAGTGCAGGGTAGTTGTAGTTTTTGCAAATACAGGAAAAGAAAAAGAAGAGACTTTAATTTTTGTAAATGAATGTGCTAAGTATTTTGGTATAAAAATCCACTGGATTGAGTATGCTCCACAAGAAATACACGGTTTTAAAAACTGGTTTAAGGTTGTGGATTTTAAAACAGCTTCAAGGAACGGAGAACCCTTTGAAAAGTTCATAATAAAAGAAGGCATTCCGAATGTAAACAATAAAGGCTGTAGTAGTAGGCTTAAGAAATTACCCATGCATAATTTTGTAAATCAATACTTTGGAGACAAAGAATATTACACGGCAATAGGTATAAGAAGCGATGAAGCACACCGTATAAACTGGGCAAGCGCTCGCAAAAATAGATTTTTTTACCCTTTAACAGTTGACTTTCCTGTAACTAAAGAATTTATTCATGCATACTGGGATTCTCAACCTTTTACATTGAATATAAAGAGTTATGAAGGTAATTGCGATTGTTGCTGGAAAAAATCCAAGAGGAAGCTTTATACAATAGCAAACGAGAATCCAAGTAGCTTTGATTGGTGGTTAGATATGGAATTAAAACATGGGCATGGAGAGGTTTTCTACAGAGGTAACTTGTCTTCGTTGGAAATATTAAGTAATTCTGAAAAATTCCCAAAGAGTAAATATTCCAAATGCGACACTTTTATTACCAAGGAAAAAGGACGGCAACTTTCTTTTTTTGATCTGGACGGAGAGAGTCCATGTTCTTGTCAGTGACGATAAGATTTATTTTAAATTAATTGGAGAGTAAAAAAAGATATTATGACTTATGTAAATGTAAATGGAAAGAGAATTAATCTATCACGTATAAGTGGATATTCATTAGATGGCAGTATGGTAATTGTTGATACTGGGCTTTCTGATTCTGAAGATGTTATTTGTGATGTTTTGAAGTTCAGCTCAGAAGAAGAAGCACAGCAGTGTATTGGTTTTTTAGACCTTCAAACAAAATGCAAAAAATTTGTATTTACTGCCACAAAAATCGTTAATCACAAAAGACTTAGATAAGAATAAAATGGATAACTTAAGACCTTATTTTTTAAATCCTGCATTCATCCCTTTGGGAGTTCAGCTTTCTGTATCTTCTCTGGGCATTCAAGAATCAAAAACCTATATAGATAAAACACTTACTGAATTTTTAACGGGTGGTATAGATGTGCAGTATTTAGGGTTTTTGCTATTGAAAGAAACGAATCCAAATAATTATGAGCAAGAATTTTTTGAAGAAGTTCAAGAGGACATTTGTAAGTTTTGCGAAATAGAAATACTTGGTTGCTCTCGAAGTTCTTATCATTATCAATGCGAAGGCTGCCGTTGTGATGAAGCGCAAGAAATGTATTTAGAAGAAATAGAAGATCAATTTGGAAAACCACTTAAATAAGAATAAATATGCAAGCATACGAAATAATAGAAGAAATCAGAAAAGATTGTCCAGTAAACCCGATAACAGAACTTAAGACACTATCTAGTTGGATTGAACGATTGAGAGAGTTTTACCTAGAAGCTCGCAATGGTGCGAGGTGTTGGTACTTGATCGACTTAATAGATAATCTTTTGCTTTGCACTGTGAATCTCGGTCACTTCGTGCCGTGCGATGCAAACGGTGTGCCTTTGGAAAAGCCTGTTAACCACGAAAAATGGTTAGAATATCAAGAACACGGCTTTGAATTACTCTTTGGTAATGAAGCCGAAAATCAAGCATACAACGAAGCCCAGAAGAACGTTATTTTTGAGGGGTGGGAGGTGCATTCAGAAGGCGAGACCGTAAACAAAAACGGTGATAGACTTAGCTTCTTTGGTAGTCGTGTGTTTTACGACGTACGCATGGGCGACCAAGAATACCAAGGGAAGCGCTTGAAAGATAATTCTACCCTCGCAGACCTAGCAGAAGCGACAACCAGAAAACTTCTAAAAATAAAATAAATATGCAAGCCAAAGCAGCACAAAACAAAAAAAAGCTAATACAGCTAATGGAATCAACAGAGCAACACAACATTGATTTAGGTGTATATCAATGGCTTGCACAAGGATTTGATAAGACTGAGCTTGTGAACGAATTCATAAACAATGAAAAGTTAAGTAACTGCACTGGATATGATGCTTATCAAATAGAAATTGGAGGGATTTGTTTTTGCGCTTACGTAAGTGACTATTTTCAGCAAGTAGAGAATCATCCAGATAGAGATAGTTTTTTTTATACCTTTTATCTCACAGACACGTTTGAAGAATATGTCAACAATAATAAAGTGACCGAATACGCCAAGTATTACTTGAGAAAAATGTTAGACATTTTAGAATCTAAAATTATTAAAAAAGAAAATAATTTACTTTAATTAAAAATTAAAATCATGCCTGTAACTAAAAACGAATTGCTTTCACAAAAAAAAGTACTTTTATTTTTTTTATTTATATCTGTAACTTTATTAGCACTATCTCAATACAAAGTGCAAGACCTTCAAAAAGAAATAGAGTATAGAGAAATGGACTATAGTATTCTACTGCAAATTTGTAACGAAAAAGGATAAATATGAAATACAAAACATTTTCCATAGGAGATAGGGTTAGGATTTCAAATACTAACTTCGCACCTACACCTGAAGTAAGAGGGGCAAAGAGAAATCAACGAGTTTTTGAGGTTAATGCAATATTGTTAGACTGGAAGGGGGACTTATATTACAATTTAGCTACTAAAGGAGTTATTTTCGGAGCGAATCAAAAAGATTCTGTAGGGTATAGAGTTCCTCCAAATTGTTTATCTGGGGAGAATAGCGAAATAATCAAAGATGAATTTATAATGGTTGGTGACAAAGTAAAATTAATAAATATATTTATTGCAAAAAAATACATAGTTCACAATGTTCATAAATTAGTAAAGGTTGATAAGCATGAACACTTAAGAATTGGAAGGATATACGAAGTGTGTGCAGTTAGATCGAATATTGTTACTATTAGTTTTACAGCTCCAAATTCTTGTGTATATGATTATTTTTTACCTTACGATTGCGTAATACCTGTTTAAAAAAAAGCCAATCTAAATATTTAGATTGGCTTTTTTATTAAAATCCTCTATCGCAATTTGGGCAAACTAGCTTGTCTAAAGCCTTGTAAATAGCCCAAAAAACCTTTGTTGGATTGACATCTCCCTTGACTTTTATTTGTACGTCTTGGGGTTCAAAATTAAATCCTAATGTATTTCTACCCGAAACAGTTAAAGAGTGTTTGTCCTCAGAAATATGCACGGGGTTAGTCCAGTACATTAATCCTTTTTGTTCTTTTGGTTGCCCTATTCTTCCAAATGCAGCAACATTATTCCCAATATCTAATACTTGTAATTCCATAATTTACATTACAAAGTCGGTCGGATCAAATGGTTGACCTCCTTTTGTGTTAGAAAAAATATTTAATTGACTGGCAATATAGGCAATCATTTCAATAATGTTGAATTTTGGCAGTTCTATAAGGTTTATTCCTATTATTAGAGTCAAGGCAAGCCAACAAATAAACAAGCCCGTCTTGGCTGTCTTATCAAGTTTGTTTATTGCTTGAATTTCCATCTTCTAGTTTGTTTATTATTTTTTCACTTTCGTATTCTCTCATAGCTTCTTTGATTAATCTTTTAAAGATTTTCTTGACTCTTTCTTCGTCGATAGATTCGACGGCTATGTCTGCTAATATTCTGAATCCAATGTGCTCAAATAAGGCTCTTAATTTTGCTATCTTCGTAAATATCAATAGCAAAAGAAAGAAAAAACTTAAGGCGCACCAAATTATAATCCCAAAAATCATACATAAGGGTTTTAAGTTACTAATAAAAATCAATAAATTGTTGGGACTTACAATTTACTATCCTATCCAAATGCCAATTCCTTGGCTTTGTTCATTGCATTTTTGTGAGCAACATAAATGCAATGAACAAAGCCAAGGAATTGGCATTTGGATAGGATAGTAA
>JACSEG010000006.1_pt1 | contig 45743 bp, 36 predicted proteins | sample 8225521 | NCBI WGS metagenome assembly JACSEG01 (sample SAMN15705060, study PRJNA637333) | viral metagenome | isolation source: viral RNA from sea star tissue | host: Pisaster ochraceus | place: USA:Santa Cruz | collected 2018
ACTTGAGTGATCTAGAAAAGAAGACGGTCGAGGTCAACACGAATCTCGTGCTCTTTACCGATGCAGACAACGAAACAGGAAAACGCATGTCTCGGTTTCAGAACCAGGTGCGGCAGTTGCTGCAATCTACCAACGAAGAGTTTACCTCGCTTGTGGAAACCATGGGGCAAACGAAGGATAACTTCATCAGTTCCTTTCAGACAACGTTTCATGACTATTACGAGAGCGAAAGCAAGAGCATGATGGGGAGCTTTACAGAAGAATTGCAGGGTCGCTTTGCGAAGTTCAACCAGAAGGTAGAGGACAGCAACGCACTGCTTCATATGAACGAGGAAGAGGCGGAGTCGAAAAAACAGATCTTTGAAAACCGAGTCAATCAGGTCATGGAGCAGTTTCGAAACATGGAAGAGAAGGCGGAAGGGAAGTTCAAAGACATCGTACAGACGCGAGGTAATGTCATCCATGCGTTTATGAAAGAAATGGAAGAGAAGGTACAGCAGAAGTACAGCAATTTTGTACACGAGCAGAACGAAATGATGAACGGGATTCGAATGGACTGCAGTTCGTTTGGCGAGACCATCGACAAGATCCGCACAAACAATACGAGGAAACTAGAAGAGCTCCATGAATACCATGTCGAGATTCTTGAGCTTCATACCGAAGAAGATCAAAAACTACAAGAAAGCATCGATAAGCGAAAGAACTTGCTTGACTCGGTTGAACAGCGTTGCAACGAGTTGGAAAGAAGAGTGGAACAAAATTTTGCTTCAGAGATAGACGATCGAGTAGCGGCACTCGGAAAGATGTGGCAAGAACGAGAGGGCGAGATACAGACTTCAATAGCACAGTATCACAGCGATATCGAGTCGTACATAGGCAAGGTCGAGAAAGAATTAAAAGATCATGCGAATGAAATGAGAGAAAACGGAAACGCGGAGATACAGAAAATAACCCAGGACTTTGCAGAGCAGGTCTCTCAAACTCTGAGCGAAGATGATGTCAAAAGACTTACAGAAGACGTAAAGCAATCGCACGTAGCAAAACTTGATCGCTTCTTTATAGATCTCGATGATTTTAGAACGCAGCAGAATCTGAGACTCAAAGATGCAGAGCAGGAGACAAGCGACTTGTTAGAGAAACACCAAGTTTTTATGACGCAGGCAGAGAAGAAGATGGAGCAGAGCAAGCAAGACTATGAGGAAGCGGTTCAGGTTCAGCATTCGATGGTCGACGAGCTAAACGAGAAGAAGGAGGCCCTCCTGCGAAGCAGTGAGCAGGTCGTGGAAAAATTTCAGCAAGAACAAGGCATGATACTAGATGCATATTCGTCCGATCTCGAAAGCGCACAATCAAGTTATAAGAAGAGACTTGAAAAGCACCATATCGATGCCGTGCAGGATCGGGATGCGGTTCTTATGGAGTTGAAAAAAGAAAGCGACGAACAGCTTCAAAAATACCAGAGCATGTTCAAGAATCTTAAGAAAGAACAAGAGGACTCCTTTGCGCTTCAAAAGACCGACTTGCAGTTACTGAGGATGGAATGTCAGAAAGAGCTTGAAAACTACAACGGAAACCTAGAAAAAATACAGAAAGAACAGAAGCTCGTTCTAAAAGAATACAAAGAGAAGACAGCGGTCCTTGCCGAAGAGCATGCTGCGCTTGTGCGTGAAACACAACAATCACATGACTCGTACAAGCAAGATTATCTGCAGGATCTAGCAAACGTTAAGTCCGAGTTGACACAGGAACAAGGAAAGATCTTTGAGAAATCACTGAAGGGGTTTCATGACAAGCACGACAAGGATTTTATTCTTTTCCAAGAGCAGTACTTTGCGTCACTGCGAAACCTTGATGAACACGCTAGTCATATCAAGAGCGCACTGAAAGAGAAAAAACAAATGATAGAGAATGGTTTCGAAAAACTTACTCTAGAAATGGAAAAGAAGGAAGGGTCATTTATCAAGGCATACAAAGAGTTGCAGGACGATCATGACAAATACAGGACGCTTATTGATGGAGATTATCGCATTACAGAACGTTTAGAGACCAACTATCTACGTCTTGGTGAAAAGCTAGAAAAACTGCATGCGGATACTATTATTGTCGATGAAAAGCAAAAGCAATATCAGCAAGTTCTGAAACACCTAGAGGCAAACAAGAAGGAGATAAACGTTGTCGCGCAGCAATTGCAAACGGTAAAATCTCAGTCTCAACAGTTTAAGCAGACCTTAAAGGATCAGCAGAAGATGGGAAAAAAGATGGACGAGATCGATTCTAAGGTAGAAAAGATGGATGAGCTGACCCAGAAGCTGACAGCGTATCGCACTCGAATAGAAGAAGTCCAGACCTTGATCAATCAAAGCAGGAGTGACAAAGACGAGCTCTTGCTTTTCCAAAAAGCCTTGGACGAGAGAAGACAGTTGTGCGAGCACATTCTTGAGTCGGTAAGTGAGACGTCACAAAACGTGGAAGTTCTGGACAAGAAAACTTCGGAGTTGGATCAGCAATACGAAACCTTTAATGGGAAGATTTCAGAGTTAAAAGACGATTTTCTTTCTATAAAACAGTTGAACGAATCCGTAAAAGAGATAAAGAGAGAAGTTCCAAAGATCAAGACTTTTATCGGAAAGATAGAAAAGACCGAGGATCACTTCTTAAAGCTAGAGAACACCATGAAGAACACCAACGAAGACATAGAGAAACAGCTCAAATGGTTGGGTGGTTTGCAGTTGAACAAGAAGAGTGGGCGCGAACTACTAGGCCCAAGAAAAAGAGGAAACGAACTCAGTCAGGAAGAGAGGAAGCAATTCGTATCAGACCTGCATTTTAGACATAAATGGCCAGTAGAGTCAATTGCGTCACAGTTGTCCATTTCGGTCGATGCCGTGGAATTGATATTGGATCAGGCAACAGTACAGTAATTACCATGGACCTTTTTCAGACCCTGCAAACAAGAGGCTATCTCTATCAATACACAAACGAAGATGAAATCGTAGAGCTCCTAAAAAGAGACAAGCCATTCACCTTCTATATGGGCATTGATCCCACGGCAGGCAGCCTTCACATCGGACATTTCTTTGCCTTGATGATGTTTCGCCATCTACAGGAGGCAGGACATCGTGGCATTCTCGTCATTGGTGGAGCCACCGCCTTGGTAGGTGATCCCACAGGAAAAAACGACATACGAAAAAAACTTTCCTATGACGAGGTGGAAGGTAACTTTCGCGAAGTGGAGCGTCTGTCCCGCAAATTCATTCAAATGACAGATGACAATCCAGCAATAATTTTGAACAACGCGGACTGGATACTCCCCTATGGCTATATCAATTTCTTGCGAGACATCGGTTCAAATTTCAACGTAAACACCATGCTCAACAGCGAAGCATACGCGAAAAGACTAGAGTCCGGAGGGCTTACCTTCTTAGAGATGGGCTACATGCTGATGCAGGCATACGACTTTGTCTATCTTTACAATGAATACGACTGTATCCTTCAGATTGGAGGAAGTGATCAATGGGGAAACATCTCTGCAGGAGTGAGTTTGCACCGCAAGATGAGTGAGAAAAAACAACGGATCTTTGGGCTTACCTGTCCTCTCCTTGTGAGTAAGGATGGAAAGAAGATGGGAAAGACAGAAGAGGGAACGCTCTGGGTAGCGAGAGAAAAAACAAGCGTGTTTCATTTCTATCAGTACTTTTATAACATCGATGACGAAAACGTGAAGCAGCTCTTGAACCTCTTTACAAGAATCCCTCAAAAAGAGATTGAAAACATGGTTGAAACGGACATTCTTCGTGCAAAAAAGACCATGGCTTACGAGGTTACCAAGCTTGTTCATGGAGAAGAAGAGGCCGACAAGGTGCTCAAGATGGTTGAAACCTTGTTTCAAAACTCTGGAGATGCAGACGCGGTCCCTCCCTTTGTCATGAAAAAAGCGGTTTTGGAAGAAGGGATTGATATAGTCTCTCTTTTGGTGGAAACACAATTCATAGAATCGAGGTCGGAGGCAAAAAGACTTATTCTTCAAGGAGGAATCTCTCTTGATGGAAAGAAAATCGACAGCATTGATAATAAGATAGATGGCTCTACTGTAGAGAACGATACCATCATGTTAAAGCGAGGGAAGAAGCAATTCTTGAAGATCACGTTTTCCTAGGTAGTAGCCTGGGTGCTGGCTTGGGTGCTAGCTTGGGCATTGGTGCAAGGATAGTAATGGAAATTCTTTATGAGAGGTCTTGACAAGCTTAGATAACTAACACTATTCTATATGTACGAACATACAGTTTAATTAAGAAAGCATAGAAGCACATGAGTGTAAAACATTTTTTTTCTACAGTACAGGCAGACAAAGGCGGAGACTCCACTTCTCAAGGGCGCACTACTCATGCAGCAAAGGAATACGAGTCCTCACGCAGCAAGCAGGGCGCGAGTTATCACGCAAGGGACGAAGATCTGAGCCCTAATCAAAGAAGAGAGAAGTTTAGCCCAACAAAAAGCTATACGGAGGACGGACGAAAGGTGGAGCTACGAGAAGAAAGTGCTGCTCGTCAGAGGAAGTCTGAAGCAAAAGTCGAAGACGAAGCAGTGACAGAGCCTGAAGACGAAGCGGTGACAGAACTTGAGCCAGAACCAGTACTTGAGTCAGAACTCGAGGGCGAACTCGAGGACGGAAAAAAAGAAAACGACTTTTATGACCTCGAGGCACAGAACACTCGGTTAAAAGACGAGGTGCTTCGTATGCATGCTGACATGGAGAATACCAAGAAACGTTTGAACAGACTCTTTGAAGATCGAGTAAAAGACAAGACGATTGCACTCCTTCTCGATGTAATATCTCACATAGATAATTTCGAACGAGCGTTTGAAGCGCAGGAGCAGATGAAAGAGAAAAGCAAGGAAAAGGAACTATCCCAAACGGAACTAGATGCAGTGTTTGATGGCTTTCGTATCACAAAGACACAGCTGATCTCGACATTACAGAACAACTGGGGTCTAAAAGCGATTGAGCCACTCAATAGGGAATTTGATCCAAACCTTCATGAAGCATTGCTTCAAGAAGAATCTAAAACGGTGAAGCATCCCACGGTTACACAGGAGCTACTACGAGGATACATGTACTTGGACAAGGTCATACGACCATCCAAAGTAAAAGTAGTATTGCCAAAAAAAGAAAATGAATAAGAAAAAAAAATATCTAAGCCAAAGGAGAAATCATGGGCAAAATTATAGGAATTGACTTAGGAACTACGAATAGTTGTGTTGCAGTCATAGAGGGCGGAGACCCCATTGTAATACAAAATTCTGAAGGTCAAAGAACAACACCATCCATTGTCGCTTTTACAAAAAAAGGCGATGTACAGGAGAGGACTGTTGGTCAGCCAGCAAAGAACCAACTTATTACAAATTCAGAGAAGACGATATATTCTATCAAACGATTCATGGGACGAAGTTACGACGAAGTCGCTGAAGAGATGAAACGTATCTCGTATAAGGTCGAAAAAGATGGGAACAATCTCGTTGTAAACTGTGACGGAAAACGTTACGGTCCTCCAGAGATTTCTTCGGCCATACTTCAGAAGATGAAGAAAACGGCAGAAGACTACCTCGGAGAAACGGTTACCGATGCCGTGATAACGGTTCCGGCATACTTTAACGATGCACAAAGACAGGCGACAAAGGATGCGGGAAAAATAGCGGGGCTCGATGTAAAGAGAATCGTAAACGAACCTACTGCTGCGGCACTTGCCTATGGTCTTGACAAGAAGAAAAGCGAAGAAAAGGTAGCGGTTTACGATCTTGGAGGCGGCACCTTCGATATTTCCATACTTGAGCTAGGAGACGGTGTCTTCGAGGTTAAGTCTACCAATGGCGATACCCATTTGGGAGGAGATAACTTTGATGATGTCATCGTTACGTGGCTTATCCAAGAATTCAAGAGTCAGTCTGCCATCGATCTTGGAGAAGATCGAGTAGCACTACAGCGTCTCCGAGAGGCAGCAGAAAAGGCCAAGAAGGAACTGTCTAGCACACAGAACGCAGACATCAATCTTCCCTTTATCACTGCTGACGCCAATGGCCCGAAGCATTTACAATTGACTTTGAGTCGTGCAAAGCTTGAACAGTTGATCATGGAGTTGGTAGAGAAGACCAAGGAGCCATGCATAAAGGCCTTGAAAGACGCAGAGCTTTCTGCAGGCGACATTGACGAGGTCATTCTTGTGGGTGGTTCTACACGTATCCCACTCGTACAAAAGACAGTGGAAGATCTGTTTCGAAAAAAATCAAACAAGAGTGTAAACCCCGATGAAGTTGTTGCCATGGGAGCAGCAATTCAAGGGGGAATCCTTGCAGGAGACGTGAAAGACGTGCTACTTCTTGATGTAACACCACTTTCTCTTGGCATAGAGACATTGGGATCTGCGTTTACGAAGCTCATCGAAAGAAACACCACTATTCCTACAAAAAAATCGCAAATCTTTTCAACCGCGGCAGACAATCAAACGGCAGTTACCGTACATGTCTTGCAGGGTGAAAGACAGATCGCCACACACAACAGAACGCTTGGTCGTTTTGAACTAGTGGGTATAGCGCCAGCCCCTCGAGGTGTCCCCCAAATAGAGGTAAGCTTTGATATAGATGCGAACGGTATTGTTCATGTGTCTGCAAAGGATCTTGGCACTGGCAAGGAGCAGAAGATTCGAATAGAAACGTCGTCTGGGCTTTCAGAAGATGAAATAGCAAAGATGATCAAGGAAGCAGAGGTTCATGCAGAAGAGGACAAGAAGCAAAAGGAAAACATCGAAACGTACAACATGGCAGAACAGCTTGTATACTCAACGGAAAAATCTTTAAAAGACTATGCCGATAAGGTTACAGACGATGACAAAAAGAAGATCGAGACTGCCATAGAGGATCTAAAGAAGGCTCTTGAGAACAAAGATGATGGAGAAGAGATAAAGAAGAAGACCGAAGCTCTGAGCACCGCTGCGCATAGTCTTGCAGAACAAGTGTACAAGGATGTGCAGGCAAAACAGGCGAAAGACGGTGGCACAGGCGGTGATGGCACAGGCGGCGATGGTGGTGATGGCGCAGGCGGTGCGGATCCTACGAATACTGATGCTCCTGATGATGCGGGTGGAGAAGGTCAATCCGATAAAGCAGGCAAAGATGCCAAGAGCACCGACTACGAAGTTGTCGATGAAGAGGAAAGTAAATAAACAATAGCATGTGGTTTAATATGTTTTGTCTCAGGAAGTCGCATGTCTTCTAAAAAAGATTATTATGATGTCTTAGGAGTAGGGAGAGGTGCGAGCCAATCAGAGATAAAGAAAGCATATAGAAAACAGGCGATCAAATATCATCCAGACAAGAACCAAGGAAGGGAAGATACCGAAGCACGGTTCAAAGAAGCGACAGAGGCATACGAGGTGCTCTCGGATGCAGAAAAAAGAAAGATATACGATCAGTATGGTCACGAGGGAGTGGACGCGTCGTTTCGTGGCGGTGCTGGACATGATTTTTCTAGCATCTTTCGAGAATTCGAAGATATTTTTTCAGGTAATAGTTTTGAAAATATTTTTGGAGGCTTTGGCAGTTTCTTTTCGGGCGGAAGAAGTTCTCGGCAGAGTAGAAAGTCACAGCTAGACATCAACTTTGCGCTAGAGCTATCTCTTGAAGAATCCCTGAGAGAAAACGAAAAGAAAGTGTCCTACGAAAGAATGGTGGACTGCAGCAACTGTAAAGGAACCGGCGCACAAGGTTCGGCCGACTACCATACCTGTCCGTCCTGTCGTGGCAGAGGAACAACGCAGAGCTCTCTTGGTACCTTTATATCGTTTAGTTCTAACTGTTCATCGTGTAATGGTGAGGGCAGGGTGCTAAGAAATCCTTGTTCATCGTGCAGAGGGAATGCTGTGCTTAAGAAGAAAACAACGGTTAAGATACGAATACCTCGTGGTGTTCAGCACAACGAGGTCTTGCATTTGCGTGGGATGGGTCACTCCCTCCAAGGAAGTGATGGAGACATACATTTGGTTATACATGTCCAGCCACATAGATATTATCAGCGAGAACACAACGATTTGCTGGTGCAAGTTCCTATTGACTTTGTTACGGCTTCGGTAGGTGGCATCCTCCACTTTGCAAGTATCACAGGGGAAGAACACGAGCTAAAGATCAAAGAACACACCAAGGATAGGCAGCATATTCGCATAAGCAGGAAGGGCGTGCGTCCAGAGTCAGGCTTTGCGGGTGATCTTATTGTCGTTTTGCGCGTGGTTCCCCTTACGAAGACAAACAAAAGAGCAGTCGAATTACTTAAGGAAGTAAAGAAGGAGCTTCAGGGGACGGGATCAGCTCAGCCTCTAGAGCTAAGTTTTTGAAAAAATAATTCTTTGGAGAGGAAAAAAAATGTCGAAAATAAATACGAGTATGAATACTTTCTTTTATAAACGTAAAAACGTAAGCATTGTCTTTTTTGTCTTCTTTCTTGTGTTCCTGAACCATGGTTCTTTGGAAGCACAGCCGACTGAACAGACTCCTGATAGCGACTCGTCCATATCTGGCCCACAGGTAGGAAGTGCCGCGTATATTCCTAGGGAGTTTAGGAAAAAATTTAAATGGTCGATGAAAGAATATCAACTTCCTTGGATCATACTTGATAGAAACCGTGATGGCATTCCCGACGCTGCAACCTTCGTGTATGAGGATAGCTATCGTTCGCTCTACGAGGTGCTGGATATTGACTTCGATGGAAATGCCGATGACTTTGCCTTCTTTGACGACCAAGGTCAACTCGCGTATCAAGTCATAGACAGTGACAAAAACGGAGAGATCGATCTCTGGGTTCAAGTAAAAGAGGGGCGTTTTGTACAAAGGTTTCAACAGGACAAGGACGGTGACGGCCTTGTTGATGTGGACAGAATCTACGATAAGACGCTTATTAGGAACAGATAGCAGGTGTATACCCAAAGATGAACATAACCGGAAGCAATGCGGTTTTTGCCGCGTTAGAGAAGGGTATGCGCGGTACGGTTTATGTTTCAAAGGACTACACGCTTCTTTCTCGACTCTACGAATATCAGGATAAGCAGCAATGCTCGGTACGTATTCAGTCAAAAGAAATACTCAAGAAAAAACAGATTCGACAGAAGGTTCTGTTTGTTACAAGCGACTCTCTTAAAAACGAAATAGCAGACATCAAGAGCTGGCTCCGTGCAAAGAAGACGGCAAAAGAACTGCTCGTCCTTGTGCTTGATCATGTGCAGGACCCGCAAAACCTAGGAGCTATCTTTCGTTCTGCTGCCTTGTTTGCCGTGGATCTTATCGTGCTTCCCAAGCGAAGATCCGCACCCATGAATGAGATAAGTGTGCGAAGTGCTTCTGGGGCCTTGTCGGAAGTTCCCTTTCTCTATGCTTCCAATCTTTCTGCCGTTCTAAAACTTTTTAAAGAGCATGAGGTTTGGGTCTACGCTTTGGACATGGACGGACAATCGATTCGCACTCAAAACTTTTCTCAACGCTCTGCCTTTGTGCTCGGGTCGGAGGGAAGTGGCATTTCTCGTCTTGTAATAGAGGAAAGTGATTTTCAGATACAGATTCCTACTACCGAGGCAGTAGATTCGTTGAACGTGAGTGTGACTTCTGGTATCACGTGCTATGAATACAGGCGACAGTTTCCCCTCTAGGGGCTAGCTGGCTACAGCGAGTCGCTGGCGCGGCGAAAGTCGCGGGCTACAGCGAGTCGAATCGAAAAACCTTTTTGGCGTTTTCAAAAAGTGCGTCAGAGATGGTTTCGACTTCTGCTTCCCGTAGATGTGCTATTTGAGATACGGTGTGATGAATGTAGCTAGGTTTGTTACGTTTTCCCTTGAGTTCGGATGGTATCATAAAGGGGCTTTCACTTTCCACAAGAATATTTGACAATGGGATTTTTATGGCAGCTTCTCGAAGCTTTCGAGCGGTTCTGTAGGTGACGCTCCCGGTAAAAGAGAAGTACGTGTTTGGCAGAAGAGAGAGTATTTTCTCCGCATACTCCCATGTTTCAGAATAGCAATGCAAGATCATGGGAATACTAGGTTTGATTTCGGTAAGAACATCCAGAATTTCCTTGCTCACTTCTCTGTTATGGATAATGACTGGGTATTGTATCTTCTCTGCGATTTCAAGATGTCGGATAAAAAACTCTACTTGCTGATTTTTGTTTCCGTATTTTCTGTCAAGCCCAGTTTCTCCGATAGCAATTACCTTGTCGAGTTTTGCCATCTGTTCCACTTCGTCTTCCCATTTAAAGTGGGTATGGGTTACTTCGGATGGGGAGATGCCCACACTAAAGAATACATTGCTTGCAAGATAGAGGTTATCGTAAAGAGGTTTAAAGTCCTGGAGATTGTTGCAAATATTGATAATACCTACAACGTCTTTTGATTTTGCTTCTTGTGCGATAATAAGCTGAGTGATAGGATCATCGTCGATGAGTCCCAAATGAGCATGTGTATCAATAATTTTCATTTCAATCCCTTGTGTTAGTTCTCGTATACTTTTATTCATTCTCAGCGTGCTCTTTAAAGCATTTTTAACGGAATTATACGTTATTTCTTGCATAATTCTGCGTTTAATGTTATAATAAAGAATACGCGGAGGGGTTAACTTGTCTTTTAATTATACTACAATATAATATTATAATATAATTAATCGCGTGCTACCCTAAGGCAAGTGTAAAGCATAAGGCAGAATTATTCAAGTCATGAAAGAGAAGCGAAAATTAACACTCATGTTGGTTCCTCATAGTGGGAAGAGCATACTCTCTGTTGAGTTAAATTTCTTCTTTCTATCTGCATTCATTTTTGTCTTGGCACTCTTGGTCGCTGCGGTGATCTTCTTTTCCCTCAATTACTTCAACGTTTCCGTGGACTACAGCAATACAAAAAGAGCGTATCAGGACAACGAAGAAAACCTAGAGGTGCTAAGCGAAGAACTACAGAACACGGCGAACGTGAACAATAGATTTCTTCAAGAACTTGATCTTACGGCACGTTTGATTGATGTGCCCTTTGTCGATAAGACAGGGGAGAACGTGGATCAAGGAGATTTTTCAAACGTACTGCAATTTTCGAAAGAAAGCGTTCCTTCCTTTGAGGACGCGTCCTCGTTGGTTCTATTGCGACAAAAAATAAGTGACAGTCTCCCCGTTCTCAAGAAGGTAAATTCCTTCTTAGAAAACAACAACCGCTTTTTACGAGACGTGCCCATCTACCTTCCCGTGCGAAATGCAAATATCAGTATGGAGTGGGGGCCGAACATTCATCCGATATATGGCTATTGGTATCTTCACAAGGGTATCGATTTTGCGGCTCCCACCGGTAGCCCTGTCTACGCTGTGGCAGATGGTGTTGTTTCCTTTGTTGGAAACGATAAAAGCTATGGGAACCATATCTTTGTTAGTCACAACTATGGGTTTAAGACACATTATTCACACATGAAAAACATCAAGGTGTACAAGGGCGAAATTATCACACAGGGTCAGACCATAGGAAGCGTAGGGTCCACCGGAGTTGCCACTGGGCCACATCTTGACTTTCAGATCTATCTTGGCAACGAGCTCATCGATCCAGGAAGATATATTCGCTATCTAAAAGATTATAAACGACCAAAGGGAAATCGCTAGCAGTAGCAAGGCGCTAGTAGTAAGAAATGGATCAAAAACCCTCGGTCATCAATTCAATTGTTGGGTATGGCACAAGTTATACTGGCAATATCGAGTCAATAGATTTACTCCGCATAGATGGAAACTTTTCTGGAAAGGCTCGTAGTTACGACTCCATTCTTATAGGACTTGATGGCAGGGTAAAGGGATCTCTTTGCGCACCGAGGATCATCATCGCGGGGATGTTTCAAGGGCAGGTGGAAGGAACAGGGTTTCTTATCACCCAATCGACATCTATCATCATAGGGAACATCGAGGCTGATCGCATTATCATAGAATCCGGAACGATTCTTAGCGCAAGCATAAAAACGACCCAGCTCATACAGGCAGATCCGGATGCCACTGCACAGGATCTTGAGTCGTACCCAACACAGCAAAACGTTGATCTTCGCGTTGTGGGAAGAGTAGGTTCGCACGTGTTAAAAAAGTTGTTTTACAGCGAGTAGTTCTAGCGAATAATGTCTAGCGAATAGGGAGTTGCCATGTCAAAAATAGATAGAAGAAATGATCTTTCTCGTTCCTTTCTAAAGGGAAGCTCGGGTAGCAAGAGGAACACAAGAACAAGTAGCCAGAGAGCGAAAGGATCGCGTGCTTCTTCCGCACAAGCGAGTTCGTCTCCGGCATTCGATCAGCTGTTGAGTGAGTCGGAGCTGTCGACCCAGACAGTGCTGAACGAAGACGGGAGCATAAACGAGTCTAAGCTATCGTATCTTCAGGATAGGATTCATCAATCGGGACAGCAGCTGCTCGCGAAACCTGGCATAGACGCGGTGCTTGATTACAAGGAAAAAGTTCAGGACCTGCTTCGCAGTGTGCATCCTTTGTTGCACGACAAGGAGCAGATTACCTCTCACAAGAGAATGGGGAATTCGGTGCAGGAGAGACGCTTTCTTCTTGTCCATACGGTCAACAAGAAACTCGATGGCTTGCTCCGAATGATACTACAGACGCAACACGAGCAACTCGAAATACTGAAGGCCATGGACGAGATTCGTGGGCTTATTGTAGATATTTTGCGATGATACTATGACGATAGGGAGCTGTTGCTTACAATCGTTTCGTGCATGTTTTGCAACATCGTATAGTAATGCCCCCGTGCGGCAAGCAGGCTGTCGTGGGTTCCCCGCTCGATAATACCCCCGTCCCTCAGAAAAAGTATTTCGTCAGCGTTCCGTATCGTATTTAGTCGGTGGGCAATCACAAGGGTGGTTCTTTCTTTTTGCAATTCTTTGAGGAGGGTCTGCACCTGTATCTCGGTCTCGCTATCTAGGGTTGCGCTAAATTCGTCGAGAAGCAATATCTTCGGGGCAGCCACCAGAACCCTGCAGATGGCAACGATACGTTGTTCGCCTACAGAGAGTTTTTGCTTGCTGATTTCACTGTCCAAAGTCCAGTTCGATTTTCTCATGATCTGCGCAAGCCCGCTCTTCTCTATTATTTTTTCGAGTTCGCCTTGGTTTATCGTGCGACCCATTTGAATGTTCTCTCGGAGGCTTCCTTGAAAAATAAGACTGTCCTGGTGAAGAAGAGAGATGTTCTCTCTGAGCTGTGAGGGTGCAAGCTTGCGTATGTCGATGCCATCTATGCGAATGGTTCCTGCTTGCGGATCCCAGAAGCGCACACATAACTTTGCAATGGTGGATTTGCCCGAGCCACTGTGGCCTACGAGGGCAAGGGTCTTGTTCTGTTGTAGTGTAAAGTTTATGTCATGGAGCACTTTTTGCTCCGTCTTATACGAGAAATCCACGTGTTCAAAACGAAGTTCGCCCTTGTGTATGTCAGGAAGCACTTCGTCCGTTTTGTGCTGTCGTATGGCTGGTTGCACTCGCAAAAATTCAAAGACCTTGTCCAGACTGACAAGGGATTCTTGTATTTGGGTGATGTTCTGGGCTACGGTAATGACGGGGAAGAAGAACTGTTTGATGAGTTGAATGAACGCGATGATGGTCCCTATGCTTACTATGGCGATGCTTGCAAAGTAGCTTCCGAAGACGATGACCAAGACTATTATGCCGATGAGTATAAGGTTGAGCATGGGGTTCAGAAATATTTCTTGGAGAGCCAAAAGATAGCTTGCTTGGTATTGCTTGTCTGCAATAGTGTCAAAGGTGTTCTGGCTGTCCTCTAGTTTTCCGTGAAGCTGTAAGTCGAGTTTTCCATGGAGATGCTCTGAAGTGTAGGTGTTCATGGCAACGGTTGCTGTGCGTACTTCTCTTGAGTAGCGAAGTATACGCTTTCGATATATGTTCACAAAGAGGAATATGACGGGGACCGTGCAGAGGGTGATAAGGGCAAGTACCCAGTTGAGTACAAAAAGGGCAAAGAGAAGTACGAAGAAGCTGATGCCGCTCGTAAGAAACTGAGATAAAATGCTACGAAAAAAAGAACCGATGGAGTCGAGATCACTCGTGGTAAGCGTGATGAGTTTTCCTGTGGGCTCGTTGCTAAAATAGTCCATAGAAAGAGAGAGAGAATGACCAACAACATCCTGCCGTAGTTTAAGAAGTACTTTTTCCACAAGCACCGTGGTTAAGATGGATTGTGAGAACAAAGAGAAAGAACTTATCGATGCAAAGAGAATAAAACGTAGCACAAAACCAGAGAGCGCAGTGTTGAAGGTGTTCGTGCTTACTTCTAGTGTGTCTATAACGTTTCGTGAAAGTATCAAGAGATATGCCCCTGATAGAGAGACGACGAAGGTAAGCAAGATGCAAGAAACGAGAAGAAACTTGTGCGAGAGGAGCATGGTAAGGGCTTGGAGATAGGACTTGCTTTTTTGAGGCGTCTTATTCGGCGTCTTATTCATAGTACTCTCCTTGGTTGACCAGATATTCCTTCCAATACAGTGAGTACTTTGAGTCCGTCTTGTTCAAAAGATCGTTGTGCGTACCTTCTTCTATAATCTTACCCTCATCGAGTACGAGAATACGATCTGTATTGCTGATGATAGGAAGGTTGAGACTTACTATGATGGTGGTTTTGTTCTTCCTTAGGTCAAGAAGACTCCTCAGTATTTCCTTTGATGTTTTGTTGTCCAGTCCCGAGAAGACATCGTCAAGGACGAGTATCGGAGTTGTTTCGAACAAGGTTCTTGCTAAGCTTACGCGTTGCTTTTGTCCCCCAGAAAGAAGTATGCCGTGTTCTCCAATTTGCGTATCCCACCGCTCCGGAAGGGTGTGGATATCTTGTTCTAGGGCACTGTAGTTGCCATATCTTTTTGCGCGTTCCCGCTCTTGCTGCGTCAATGTGTTTTCTTTGAATGCGATGTTTTGCAGGACCGAAATGGAGAAGAGGTGGAAGTCCTGCGCTTGGTAGAGTATGTTTGATCGGAGCTGTTCTAGATCTATGTCTTGTATGCTTTTTTTGTCCCACAATATGCTTGCGGCGTCTTTTATCTCGTATATTCTTGTGATGAGTTTCGCCAAGGTGCTTTTTCCAGAGCCTATCTTCCCCGTAATGCCGAGCCAAGTGCCTGCAGCGATGTCTAGATCTATTGGTCCAAGGGAAAATTGCTTTTCTTGAACTGTGGTTTCTTGTTTTGCTGAAGGGGGAGGGGTGCTGACAACGGTGCTCTGCGATGCGATGTGGATGTCGTGGTCTTCTGTCTGTAATTCATCGTAGGAGAAGACAAGGTTCTTGAGCGACAGTGCTCCGGCGAGCGCTGGCGCTGTCGGTGTTGCTGGCGCCGTGCCACTGAGTACTGCCGCTTCGGCGGGTACTGCTGGCGCTGTCGGTGTTGCTGGCGCCGTGCCACTGAGTACTGCCGCTTCGGCGGGTACTGCTGGCGCTGTCGGTGTGGTCGCTTCGGATGCCACGCCAGCCGCTGCGAGCGCTGTGCTTGCCTCGGCTAGTGCTGGCGCTACCGCTGGTGTTGTCGGCACGCTTGCATCAGTTGTGCCTGTGGGCACAGCCGCTACCGCACCACCAGGCACAGCCGCCTCGGCTACCGCACCACCAGGCACAGCCGCGCCTGTTTTCTTGTTAAAAACCGAAGGTTGTATCTCCAGACTGTGCTTGATTCGACGCACGTTTGACATCCCTCTTTGCTGTGTGTCGAAAGCAAAACCCAATCCCAAGAAGGGAAGTTCCACCTGTGCAATATATGTAAGAACGGCAAAGATATCACCGATGCTTGCTGTTCCTGCCATGTAGGCCTTGATGCCAAAATACAGCACAAGGACGAGTGCGATTCCGTTGATAAGAATCAGAAGGGGCCAGAGCATTGAAGTCAAAAAAGAGATGCGTACCTGAGATTTTACAATGTCTTGTCCTTTTTGCTGAAACTTCTGCTGATAGAATGCTTCGCTGTTGTGTGATTTTATGCTGGGTATGTTTTCAAACATCTCTCGAGTCAGTTCAGATATTTTGGAAATGCGTTCCTGTATGGTCACGTATTCTTTCCCCAGTTTCCTAAAGATGATGTAAACATAGAGCAGAGAAAAAGGATAGACAAGCAAGGAAGCCCATGCAATCTCAGAATAGAAGAAAATCAATATGCAATACACACTGATGACCGTAAAGAGACCGTCAACGAGTGCGAGGGTCCCCCAGCTAATGGCTCGGGTAAGTTGCAGGGTCTCTCGTTCAATAAGAGAAACCTGTTTTCCTGTGTTAAAGTTCTGCTGTGTCTTTTGACAGAAACGAAGGAAGTGCCTGAACAGATGCTTTTTTAGGTTTGTCTCTATCTTGTGTGAAGGAAGAATAAGAAGACGTCTCCATCCTAGGCGGAGGAAGAAGATAGCAAGAGAAAGAAGACAGAGGAAGAGAGCGTAGAGCATGCTTGTGGAGAAGAAAGAGAATGGTGTTTTTGTTTCCCCGTCGCTAACGATAGAGTCAATTATTTGAGAGAAAAGATATGGTCGTAGCAGGAGAAAGACATTGACCGAAACCAAACAGATCAGCCCTAGTGCCATGATGCGTCTATGTGGCTTGATGAGTGATTTAAGAAATTGTATGATGCTACTGCTTCGGTTTGTCAATTTTTTCCCATTGAAGAAGTTGCTCGTCTATGAGTGAACGAAATCTTTCGATTTCGGCTACGAGAGCTTGGTTCCCTGTGTTCTTGATGGAGAAAACGCCCAATGCCTTTATTCGCATGGTGACATTCGATTCTACCTTAAGAAAGGAGTCTACCTTGTGACCGTTGCTTGCGGCAACGAGTACGATGGGGACGTTTTTCTTTCGAAGTATGATTTTAATTGCACTCGTGATAAACGACTTGGTTACCACTTCTTTGTGTCGTGTTCCTTCTGGGAAAAAGATGATATGCTGTTTTTTTTCGAGATAGTTCTCTACGTATTCCTGTATTCTTTTTATGGTCCGTAATTTCAAGGCCCTGTCAATCGAACAGTAGTTGACGAGTCGTATTCCTAAAGAATATCCAGGAACTTGACGAAAGCAGTTCATTTCTTGAAGTGATTTTTTTACGATGAATCGTAATGATGATGGAGAAAAAAGTTGTAGGTTGAGAAAGAAATCAGATGCTCCCTTGTGATTAGAGAGGATAAGACAGGATCGGTCTTTGGGAAGTTGTACGGTTGATTCAAAATGAACACGGGTATTGTAGAGCAAATAGTACAGAAAGTGCATCGCCTGTCCGTGCCTTGCAAAAATCTTTCCCATCTTGTCCTCGTAGTACGATCTTTTTCGGAAAAAAAGAAGACCCGTGGCTCTGATTTGAATAAGTATAAGACTCGGTAAAAGAAAGAGGAAGAGAAAGAGGGTTCCCTTTGTGAGTTGTATAAATCTTTTCATGAATGAAACTCCTTCTGAAAATCTTGTATGGTCTTGCCTATCGACGCTGCCATAGCACGTGTGCTGCTTGGCGATGAGGCGGTTCCTGCGATTACATGTGTGTGCGAATAGTCTGCGGTGGGCAGTTCCACGAACGTGCTTGTGTTCGCGCTCTGCGTGTTCGCGCTCTGCGCGCCAGCGCTCTGCGTGTTCGCGCTCTGCACACCCACGCCAGCGCCAGCTCCCGCGCTCTGCGCGCCAGCGCCAGCTCCCGCGAAAAACTTTTTTGTTCTTGCAAAACGAACCACAGCATCGTCCTTGCGAGCATAGATAAAAGTAGCTACCCGTAAAGACCGAGGGTTGCTCCTGCGGAGTTTCCATGCACGATACACGAGTGCCAACATGTGATAGTAGGAGGACAGGGGCGCATCGAGGGTATTGTATGCCTCGTGAGCTTCGTTTTTCTTTCGAGAGTATCTTCGCTTGCTTGAGTTGCGGTGTAGGTAGGAGAGAAAATAAATAACTCGTTGCTGCAGTCGATGAAAGGAGAGAGAAAAAAGAAGCTTTTTGCACTGTATTCCTAGGTTGGGGGACAGGCAGACATGCATGTCCATTTCTTTGTGTGCCGTACGTCGCATGGAGAGTAGTATCCCAAGCGTAGATCCAGTGGAGCAGCTGATGACTATAAGTTTTTTGCCCAGCTTCCTTGCCACCGCGACTCCTTCAAGAGCGGAGGCATACAGGTCCCTGTAGTCGAGGTAGCTGAGAGCCGAATGTGAAAGTCCGTGCTGAGGGAGTCGAATCGCTACCGTGTTTGCCTTTAACTTGCTACTTATTTGTTCGATGAGAGGGCTTGTTTCACGAGGGCTACTAGAAAAGCCATGCAGATAAAGGATAGACAGCTCTGTCTTGTGGCATTTCGCTTTCGGCAAACCACCATGTGCTGCTTTCGGCAAACTATCGAGGTGCAGCTGCCTCGTGTCTAGTCGTTTTCCGGACGAGGAGTACAGCAAAAAAAAAGTGTTCAGATCTTTTTTTATTGGATAGAGAGAATCTCTTTTTGCATACCATTGGGGTAGGTGAGAAATACTGGGCACAAGAGGGAGTGCTGTGTTTATGTCAAGAGATCTAGTGTTCAAAAAATACCCTTCTAATTATTGTTCTTGTATTCTCAGTATATCGTATAAATAAATTTCTTTCGTAGCTTGTGGGGTCTTGACATGGGCTTAGTGGTCTTGACAAGTATTATATAAATTGAGAAAATAAATGCATGGCAAATAGCAAACAATCTAAGAAGCGCATACGACAGAACATAACCAAACGCCAAAGAAACAAGTCGTTTGTCTCAAGACAACGAACAGAGTTAAAGAAGGTGATGGGGCTTCTCCAAGAGAATTCAGACACGAACAGTGAAGAATTCGAAAAGCAACTGAAAACGGTCATATCGCTTACCGATTCTGGAGTAAACAGAAAGATATTTCACAAGAACAAGGCAGCTCGAATTAAATCGAGACTTCTTGCTAAGATTAACAAACAGGGCAAGGGCATTTCTCCCAAGAAAACTTCTTCCCCACCAACGGATCCTTCCCCACAGACAGAGCCTTCTTCACCAATAACAAGTGAAGTTCCAGAAGCAGTATTGCAGGAATAAAGCAATCCCTAAACCGTACTCGTAGTGAAAAAACTTATTCGTTCTGACTTGGTTAAAGAGCTACAAAAAAAAATGTTTATGCCCAAAAGAGGGGGAGTTCTGAGCGATGATGTACTTCTTTCCCTCGAAGAAAAACATCTAAACCTTTTGATCAAGTATTTTACAGAGCAGATTTGTGAGTTTCTTATCGCAGGAAACACCTTAGAGCTCCGAAACTTTGGAGTTTTCGAACTCCATCTACGAAAAGAAAAGAAGAAAGCTCGAAACCCGAAGACAGGAAAGATGGTAAGTGTTCCCGAGCACAGTGTTGTGTATTTCCGAGCAGGAAAACACCTCAAAGAAGCCGTGCGAAACGTGGATCCCTCCACATAATGGTCATGCTCGCTTCTTTGCTGCGAAGTCGTCCAAACTTTACAAAAAACGTACAGAACCTCCTACTCCTTTGTCTTGCAAGTGTTCTGTTTTATCTATCGTTTCCAAGCACGCTATTTCGATTTGGGCTTGGCTTCCTTTCTTTTTTCTGCCTCGTTCCCGTCTTCCTTCTTGTCCATAGAAACTCGTTTCGTTCCCTGCCCATGTGGGGTTTTCTATACGGCTTTCTTACGTACATGCTTTTTAACTCGTGGCTCTTTACCTTTAGCCCCAACACTTTTTTCGTCGTGCCATTCATTTACGGCATGTATTTTTTCTTCTTTTTCCCCCTACTGAAAATCGTGCATCTTGTTTTTAAACGCTATGCCTTCCTTGTCTTTCTTGTCTTCTGGGTCTCCTATGAGTATCTTCGTACTACCGGGTTTCTTGGATATAGCTTTGGAGTAATTGGATATGGGCTGTCTTTTTATCCCGCACTGGTGCAGCTAGCGGATGTCTTTGGCGTTTGGATGCTCTGTGTGCTCGTTGTCTTTCCCTCTTGTCTCGTCTATCAAGGCATCGTGGGTGGATGTAGGTCATGGAAAGATTTTTTACGTCAGCGTGTTCTTTTTTGGAGCAGCATGAGCTTTGTGTTCCTTCTGCTTGTCCATTTGTTGTATGGGGTATTTTCACGAGTCGACTATAGCGACGCAAAAACGCAGAAGGTCTCTTTGGTGCAACATGTGGTTGATCCATGGAAGGGAGGGCAGAAGACCTATGAGAAATCATTAGATATTCTAAGCGACCTAAGCAGACGAACCATCGAGGAAGAAAACCCCGATCTGCTTGTATGGTCCGAGACAGCGTTCGTGCCCTCCATAGATTACCATCTTCGCTACAAGGAAAACAAGAACTACGTAAAGATCATCAACAAGTTACTGCGTTTCTTGGAGAAGTATCCGGACACCTACTTTCTTATTGGCAACGGGGAAGGCAAAAGATATTTTGATGAAAACAACAAACCCTACAGAGAGGACTATAATGCTTCCATTCTTTTTCAGGGAAGGGAGAGGAAAGAATCGTATTACAAGATACACCTTGTTCCCTTTACCGAGTACTTTCCGTATAAGAAATCTCTTGCTTGGATCTACAAAATACTCAAAGAACTAGATGTGCATTTTTGGAAGGCTGGAACGGAACACACCGTGTTTCGAACGCCGAATTTACGGTTTTCTACCCCCATATGCTTTGAGGATGGATTCGGTCATCAAAACGCACTCTTTGTCCAGCAAGGCGCCGAGTTTTTTATCAACATCACGAATGACGCATGGTCTGGGGTGGAGGTAAATGCCATGCAACATCTGCAGCTGTCAATACTGCGTTCGGTAGAAAACAGGAGGTCCATGCTACGTGCCACTAACTCTGGCATGACGGCAGCCATTGATCCAAACGGAGTGATACTCTCTTTGCTACCCTCTTTTACGATGGACGTGCTTACCGTAGATGTCCCTATCGATGTTTCAAGAAAAACCCTATACACATGGTATCCCGATTACTTTGCATATCTGTGTCTGCTTGTATCCTCCTTTCTTCTTCTTTATGCTATAATTATATGTATGCAAAGTAGACGTAAGTTGAAGTAATATGTTGTTACTCTATGCCCTAAGTACAAACAAAGATTTTTTAAAACTAGCCTCGGGAGTATTAAACGAGCTAAAAATAAAAGTCACCTTCTTTCAAGACACAGAATCTCTTTCTAAAGCGATAGAAGAAAGACAGCCTCTTTTGATTCTCTACGACTACGAGGAAGGGCTTCGAGAAGAGATAGCAAAAATGCTTGCAATCATGGAAGCTCGATTTACAAATCTCATAATATCCAATGTCTTGGTACATGCGAGTAGTAGCGAACTAAAGAAGATGAACTTCATAAGTTCAGGTATTGATTACTTTCTTCCGAAACCAATCAACCTCTTAGAGTTACTTGCCTATCTGAGTTCCTCACAGCGTCTTCGCATGAAGGTTTCTCGACTATTGACCTGTGGTCAACACGCGAGCATTGTTGATACCATGGCAAAGTTATCCGATTATCTAAACAGCCACGTAAAGGAACCCATTCAGCGTTTTGTTGATTATAAGACTCAGCACACTCTTCAAGACGACGATCTCAGCGAGTATCTTCGCGAGTCTATGAAAAGCGCAGTAGAGGTTCTGGCCGCTCTGCATGCGGTAAGAGAAGAACTACAAGTTCTTATTCAAAAATCGAAAGAAGACTACAAGTTAGAAGATCTCGATGATCTTTTCGAAAAAAATCTTATGTTGACACACATAGCCTACGGCATGGATATAGAAGAAAAACAGGAATAAAACGTGTTAGAAGGTAAAAACAACGCTTTTATTGAACTTCCTCAGACGAATAGTCGCATAGGTGAAATGTCATCGTATAATGGCGTGCTTCGTTTCAAAACGTCCATGAGCATTCTCGGTAAAATGGAGGGGCGTGTACAGGGAGGAGAGCTGCTTGTCATCTTTCCCATGGCAAAAGTGAAAGGGGAAATACATGCAGAGTTCGTATTGGTACTAGGAAACGTTACGGGGAACATACATGCAAAAAAAGGGGTGTATCTCTACTCTACCGCCTACATGAGAGGCGAGATACACGCCACTACCATACGGATGCAACCTGGAGTAAATTTCGAAGGACTGTGTAACCTTATCAATCAAAGTAACATAGATATCCATACGTTTACTCGTTCGGATCTTCGTGCTTATTTAATTGATACATTGGAGAACACAGAAAAACAGGCGTCGAAATAGAGACAAGCGCCAAAATAACAGAGACAAGTGCTAAAATAACAGAAACAAGCGCTAAAATGATATTGACAAAAAAATCAGTTGTTGTATACTGAATACAGCAAGCGTTAAACGCTGTTTTCGAGCTATATCTTTCGTAGATATCATCAGCAAATAAGTACCGTTACATTACAAAATGGAGTTTTTATGGAACACGAAGAATCAGAATTAGAAAAAGAAAGTAAAGAAAGTAAAGAAACGAAAGGCAGTAAAGAAAAAATAAACGAAAAAATGGAAGAAGACAAGAAAATGGAAAGAAAAGAAAAAGAAACGAAAATGGAAGAAGACAAGACAGAAGCCACAGGAGAACCTACAGTAGAGAAGAAGAGTGCAAGCTCTAGAGCTGGGAAGAAGCCAGCAACAGAGAGGGAGTCGCATGACGAGCCCCACGATTCGCATGATGACTCTCACGACTCCAGCGGTTCTCACAGCTCTAATGGCTCTAACAGCGGCGACTCTAAGAAGTTTGGAATAAAGCTAAAATCTGGAAACAAAGAGAAGCCATCGTATAGATCGTCTAAGTCATATCAAAATCCATCAAGAAAGAGAGGTATGTCAAACAGCAGGTCGGACAGAAAGGAACAACAAGAAGAATCGTACCTAGATGTAAGAGAGCTGGATGATGGGGTTACTCCCGACATGCCGAAAGATTTCGAGGACTTAAAAGACGTATATCACGACAAGCTTACCGAAAAGTCAATCATTGAACTGCGTGAGATGGCAATAAAGATCAACCTAGACTACGAGGACATCTCCTCGCTCAAAAAGCAAGAACTTATTTTTAGAATTCTAAACATCTTTATCAAGTGGGGTATCGTTGCTCATGCAAGGGGAACGCTCGAAATAGTTTCAGATTCCTACGGCTTTTTACGTTCACCTCATAATTCGTATCTTCCTGGCCCTGGGGACATCTATGTTTCCGCGACGCATATTAGACGTATGAATCTAAAGACAGGCGATACCGTAGAAGGAATCATTCGACTTCCTCGTGAGGGAGAGCGCTTCTTTGCTCTGTCTAAGATAGAGATGATAAACTTTGATTCCCAGGAACATTCTTTATCACGTATTCCTTTTGACAATCTAACACCCCTCTATCCTGATGCAAGACTGGATCTAGAGGTAGAGGCGAATGCGGACCTGTCCACGAGAATAATAAACTTATTCTGCCCTGTGGGTAAGGGTCAGCGTGGGCTAGTGGTTGCCCCTCCTAGAACAGGAAAGACCATATTACTCCAAAAAATTGCAAACTCTATTACCACGAACCATCCAGAAATACATCTCATCGTACTGCTTATTGATGAACGACCAGAGGAAGTCACCGACATGCAGAGGAACGTAAAAGCCGAGGTGATTTCTTCGACCTTTGATGAACAGGCAACTCGCCACGTGCAGGTAGCCGAGATGGTCATCGACAAGGCAAAGCGTCTGATAGAACACGGAAGAGACGTGGTGATCTTGCTAGATTCCATCACGCGTCTTGCTCGGGCATACAACCAAACAATTCCCGCATCTGGTAAAATCTTATCAGGCGGTGTTGATTCAAACGCATTACACAAACCAAAACGTTTTTTCGGTGCCGCAAGAAACATTGAAAACGGAGGAAGTCTTACCATTGTGGCTACTGCGCTAGTCGAGACTGGAAGTAGAATGGACGAGGTTATTTTTGAAGAATTTAAGGGAACAGGAAACATGGAGATAAACCTAGATAGGCGTCTCTCAGACAGAAGAATATACCCTGCTATTAATTGTAAACGTTCTGGTACGCGGAGAGAGGATTTGCTTCTCAGCCCAGAAGAGATACAAAAAATGTGGGTGCTTCGGAAGGTCATAAACAACATGGATGATTTGGAAGCTACTGAGTTGCTTGTGGACAGGATGTCCAAAACAAAGAGTAACACAGACTTTTTATCGTCTATGAATGCAGGTTAAAAAAATAAAAGAGGTAAAATATGAAAAAAGATATACATCCTAAATGTGAACAGGTTCTTTTCCGAGATATTTCAACGAAAGAGGACTATATTGTTTCATCAACCATACAGAGCAAAAAGAAAGAGACGAAGGACGGAGTCGAGTATCCGTTTGTTGAGCTAGAAATCAGCAGTTCTTCTCATCCTTTTTTCACTGGTCAACAGAAACTCATCGATACAAGTGGAAGAATCGATAGGTTCGAAAAAAGATTCAAAATCAAAAAGTAATTTCGCCGCACGGTACTTACCGATTCGCCGCACGATACTTACCGATTTGCCGCACGGTGATGTAGATTCGCTTGCGCGCTTACGTGCACACGGTGCTTACGATTGTTTTGAAGCTCTTCTCTGCTCGTAAAAGAGCAAAATCGAAGTCAGCAGAAATGCAGCAAGGCAAAGCAGCGCTACCGAGTCGCCAATAACAAGAAAGAAGGTATTGTTCCTCTGCAGGGGAATGGACGAAATCAGCATCGCTTCTTGAAAAACAGGGGCTCTTTGCACGACTCTTCCCCACGGGTTGACGAGGGAGCTCACTCCCGAATTCGTTGATCGTATAAGGGGAAGCCCAGTCTCGATTGCTCTAAACTTGGACGTTATCAGTTGTTGTTCTTGGGACACCGGGGTGCTGGCCCAGCTTACGTTGGAAAGGTTGACAAGAAGACGAGCTCCCTTCCGTGCGTGTTCTCGAGAGATAAACGAGAACGCATCTTCAAAACAAATGATCAGCCCTAGTTTTATTTTCTCCACCTGTCCATCTCGATTTATGGGAAGTTCTATGGGATGTATTGATCCTCCAGGTGTCCAAGGAGAATAGATGTTAAGTGATTTAGAGAGATCCGAAAAGAATTTTATGCTCTGTAAGGGAGAGTACTCTGCCATGGGTACGAGTTGGTTCTTTCCATAGCTACCCAATATGTCCCCATCAGCATTAATCAAAGAAGCAGCATTGTAATACGAATTATTTTTTTGACGATCTAAAAACGGAACACCCGTAAGCAGGGGTGTTTGTATGCGACGTAAGAAAGAGAAAAAGGATTCGTCCTTTGGGTTCTTTTCGTAAAAGGTGTACGACTGTCCTATTTCTTGTGGCTGGTAGGGAAAGAGGAGACTCGTTTCACTCCACAGTATCATGTCGAGATCTGTGGTCTTTACTTCCGGGTTCTCAAGAAAATCGTTTGTAAGAGAAGTAAGTTTTTCTAGGGTTAGTTCGGCAGACGTTTGTTGCCACGAATCGAAGTTCTGTTGTATGACCAAGGTGCGTACCGTGTGCTGAGCGGGTAGCTTGGTTTCGTTCTGTAGTTCATAAAGACCAAAGGAGACGCTTCCTGCATATATCACGAAGAGGAAGATAAGATGAAAAGAGAGCGCTTGTGTTGACTGCTGTCGTGTTTTCTGCAAAACGCGGACTTTCGGTGCTGCGGTGTTCAGTGAGTTAGATGCACAGAGTTTTAATGCGGCAGGATTCTTTTGGAGATAGTGAAGCAGGGCTTCAAAAAGAACAACGTTTCCATAGACGACAAAAAGGTTCACCAGCCATTCCCCTCCTATTTGTGCTATTTGTATAAAGCTAAGAGATTGGTGCACGGTCTGTGAAAGCAAGCCCCAAGGAAAGCCTATGTACCCTCTGGAACGGATGAATTCAAACGCAAGCCACGCAAAGGAAAGAAGAAAGGGGCGGTACGCATTGTTTTTCGTATTCATGATGGATTTCATCATGGTAAGTATGGGAGAGTAGAGCAAGAAAAAGAGGATCAGAACGGAGAGAAGGGTAAATGCTGCGTATTCTCGAAAGTTTTTTAACCAATAAAAGGTGAAAAGAACATGGAGACTCAACCAAATCGCAACGCTGTAATAGGCATGACGCATGGTTGGAGCAAAGAAAAGAACGAGAAAGAAGGGAGCTAGACAGAAAAAACCGATTCCTGGGATACCTTTTTCAAAGTAAAAGTTTGGAAGACTTGCCGCATAGAGCAGTGCAGAGAGAGAAAGCAAGAAAAAACCGTACAAATAATATTTTGTTTTCATGTATAATGTAAGTATATAGCTTAATGCTTTACTCAATTTATAAAGAACTGGGGGTTCTAAGAATGAGGGATAATATAACATGAGAATTTTACATACAAACGATGATGGAGCTACGAGTTTTCTTTTAAAGAATACGTACGATATTCTCCCTTCGTTGATTCCAGACTGTGTGGTCACGCAGTTCGTGCCTAGCGTTAATCGTAGTGGTATTTCAGGCGCAATCAATATCGACCCTGTCATTGATTTTCACCAAGTGGCAGAGAGACAATTTATAGTAGACGCCTATCCCACCGACTGTGTTCGTATTGCACAAGAGTATTGTAAAGGTTTTGATTTGCATATTTCAGGTCCCAACATGGGCGCCAACTTGGGAGACGATGTTTTTTACTCCGGTACGGTTGCAGCAGCACGACAATCTGCTCTGTATGGCATACCGTCCATTGCTCTTTCGGTAGTAGACGACATAGAAGACATACACAGCGTAAAGCTAGACATGTGGTTTGCGTTCTTACAAAAACACCTAGCTCAATTGATTCAGCTCGCCCAAGACAATTTGGGAAACCTTATCAACGTAAACGTACCTATTCCAATATCTTTAGACCTTAAAGAAGCGAAGCTGTCCAAGCGTCTCTACGGGGGCTTTGGATCGATTTCATGTGATGTTGAACTTGATGAGAATGGAGTTAAAAAATGTAGAGCAAAGAATCTTTTTCATTTGGACTCTAGTAAAGTAAAGGATGGTACGGACTGGAAACTTAACCTCGAAGGTTTTAGTACGTTTAGCATCATTTCAAACACCTTGCAATATGTGCCGAGTACGGTCACATTTCAGTAGAAGAAAAAAAGGAGCGATGACGATATGAATTTAGGATATGTAGCGTTACTCATTCAAAAAAAATTGTATGCACGTGCTCTTGAGTACATGGAGAGCATAGCGTCCGAGAACACAAACGATCATAGCACAAAGATTCAGTACTACAAGGCGATTTGCCATACAAACCTTAGACATTACGAAAAGGCACTACACTTGTTCGATCTTGTTCTTGCGTCTAAACTTGGGTTTGTGTACGTGTATCAATGTAAGATGATAAAAGGGTATATTTATACGGTGACAAAGAAGTCACGACTGGCCGAACTTGAGTTTTATGACCTCTTGCAAAGTGGGTATGAATCGACAAGGGTGTATGCCGCTATTGGACACGTTTATTATGCACAGGGAAAGACTTCGCAGGCGGTACAGTATCTTCAGAAGGCACTCGAGATGAATCCTGATAATCCGACCGCATTAAACTCTATGAGTTATATCTTTGCAGAGAACAACATCAAATTAAACGTAGCTGCCGAATACATATTAAGAGCGCTCAACAAAGCCCCCGAAAACCCATCCTATCTTGACACATATGGGGTGGTCCTTTGTAAAATGGGAAAGTTTGATGAGGCAAAACGAGTGTTAGATCAGGCATACAAGATCTCGAAGGATCCCGCGATACTAAAACACGTGAAATTGGCGATACAAAGAAAGGGAATATAAAATATGTGTACAAAACACATTGTGTTTTTGTTTCTATTAATTTCTCCAGTGCTCTTTGCTCAAGTCGACTTTGCAAGAGAGTTGGAGGGGGTTGCAACAGATCTTGGAGTTCTGAACTTTGACGATCTCAGTGCCCAAGACGATGCTCGCTTTGAATTCTATCAGGGAGTGAATCTTTTTCATGGAGGCAACATTGCGCAGTCCTTGCTTGCATTTCAAAAGGCTATTTCTTATTCTCCTCTAAGCATAAGAGACAGCAACGTGTACAAATACTGGTATGCACGTGCAAACTATGCGTATGGCATACCTGGCGTGTCAAACGCCATTTTCAAAGAGTTGATCGCAAAGAACTTTGTTCCCACATATCTTAGTAACAAAATAGAAGTTATCCAACTACTAGAAAGAAACCTTACCGATCTAGATTTTTCACAAATAAGCAGGGCAGTAAGCATAGATCTCAAAGCCAAGAGTTTGGAGCTTCCCATGACCATCAGAAGTTTGCGGGATGGCTCCTTGGGCTTGACCATTTTAAAGTCGAACGTGGTGGCCATAGTCAACCCTACGGGGGTTATTTCTCGATTTCTTGTAAAGAACTTTGAAGCATTAAACAGACCGACTGATCTTGTTCAGTTGCGAGATGGGTGCATATTGGTTTCTGAGTTCAGATCCAACAGTATTTCTCAGTTTACAGAAAGTGGTGCATATCTTCGATCTTTCGTCCTAACCGGAGAAGCGCAGAATCCAGAATGGGATAACAATTTTTTCGGACCACAGTATCTTGCCACAGATATCTATGACAACGTATATGTAAGTACCTATGGCAACGCAGAGGTTTTGAAATTTGCGTCGAATGGAAGATATGTGCTCCGTTTTGGCAGTTCAAGTGAAGCGTTTATGGGGCTCGTACAGCCAACTGGGATTCTGGTCATTGGTGATCGTGTATGGGTCGCTGACTATGTCAATAACAGTTCGCGTCTTGTGCAGTTTGACAGTAGTGGAAACTACGTGGACACGCATATCTTTAACAGTCCAGAACGCATAGAGAGTTTGCAGGAATTTAAAGACAAGGTCATGATGTTGGTATTTCATTCTCGGATAGTAAAATTTGATACGGTGGAAAGAAAAATAGTGGATACCTTGCAGGATTCAGAGTTCTCTAAACTGGTAAGTGCGGATGTGGGAGTAAACGGGTTGTTGTGGATAGTGGATCAGACAAGAAACAGGCTTGACATATTTTCCAACGTGTCTAATTTCTATACGGGGCTTCATATCAATACCAAACGACTTTCTACAACAAACTTTCCTCAGATACGAATGGAATTTTCCGTAGAGGACTCTTCGGGACAAGCAATAACCGGGCTCGATTCGAGATCTATATCGATCAATGAGGGCGGTAGCCTAGTGTCATCGTTTGTCGTACAAGAAAACCCCGATCTAGTCAAGAAAACAGAACACATAGTCTTTGTTCCTGCACTGGATAAGACATTGCGTAGCAAGAGAATCCAAGAAAGACTCAAAGATAGCATCTCTTTGATTTCGGAGCAAGCGATAGGGCTTAGTAGTGCTACCAACGAGGTCATACTTAATCTTATTGTTCCATCGGAGCGACTTCCAATTATATCTGTACAATCTACGACCTTGCCTATCAAGATCATTACGGGGCTTGATGAGAATTTTGTCCCTGACACCTCGCCTCGGAGCGTATATGACGCGGTGAAACTAGCAAGTAACTTCTTGCTCCAGCGAGAAGGAAACAAGACCATAGTGTTTGTGGGAAGCATCGACATTCAAGACGACCAGCCTTGGGATAATCTTTCGCGTGTGTTGGAATACCACAACATCACTTTGCTGTGGATTAAGGTAGATTTTCCTCGTGAAGGACAAACCCAAGAGGATAATTCCTTTGTTAAGACGATAAGAAAGAGTGATGGAAGTATTTTTCAATACCCTCTTTTGAATCAAAGCGAAGAAACTTCTGTTGTTCGTGCTATTTTTTCGGAAAACTTTGGCACTTACTTTCTTGAATTTAACAGTGCCTTTACGATAGCCTCTACAAAACAATACGTTCCCTTGATCATAACGGGACATTTCTATAACAGCAGTGGGCAAGAAATTACAGGATACGTAGTTCCGAGCCTTGGAAACTAAAAAATATTCTGATTTTATATGCTTTTTTTCTTTTTTTTGATATACTGAAAGCAAGCCCATGATACAAAAATCCAAAAGTCGACTTTCCAATGTGTTGCCGAACGCAAAAAAATTATATACCTTATATAAGATAAGGATTTTTAAAGATGCCACGGTTTCAAAGTATTTTTTAATTTACTTATTGAAAGTTGTTTTCAGTAAGTCTCCGTCACAGGCTTATGCACTCTACTCTCAGTACCTTACAAAAGAGTACATGGTAGTGGGGTGTTATCCTAGGGATTTTGCTACCTCTTATAAATTACTCGTGGAAATCTATGCAAGAAAGAACAAACAGAACATCTCATGTGATACGAAGGAATTGATAAATAATGAACTTTGAGTATGAAGAAAACGTAAATCTTATATTAGAGGCAGCGGCTGAAGAAGCAAAAATTTTAGACCATATTTGTATCACACCAGAGCACGTGCTGTTTGCTTCGATTCATTTTCCTTTTATGCACTATCTTTTTGAGAACCTGCAAGTTGATATAAATTCTTTCCGGGACGATTTACTGCAATATTTTATAGACAGCGGTAGGTCACAGATTTCTCACATAAAACAAGATGATGGCATTAGAAAGCCAGAGCTTTCCCGTGGCTATAAAAAATTCATTGAAAAATGTTGTCTTTGCTGTGCACAGGACAAGAGATCAGTCATAAGCATACAGGATCTCGTAGTCGCTCTTCTAGAAATAGAGGAGATACAGAAGACTCATTTTTTTAAAAGCAGAAACGTCACAAAGCAAGACCTTGTAGAAATCATGTCAAGCAAACAGTTTTTAGAACACGTAAATTCTGGGCTAGAAAGACATGATATCATGGACATGAATCTTTTTAACGAGGACTATGACAAGTTTTGGGAAAAGGAAGAGCAGGAAGACGAAGGAAACGTGCTAGAGTTTGGCACAAACAATCTTAGTGAACAGGTAAAAGAACAACACAGAGACCCTTTTGTTGGGCAAGATGCCGTCATCGATGAGGTGTTCGAGGTTTTCTTACGAAGAAAAAAGAACAACGTTTTACTCGTGGGCGATTCGGGTGTGGGAAAAACATCCCTTGTGTATGAGCTCGCAGATCGCATCAACAAAAAAAACGTGCCTGTAGAGTTCCACGACACCACGGTAGTGTCTCTCAACATATTATTCTTGGTCGCTGGCACACGATATCGTGGTGATTTCGAAGAAAGAATCAAGCAACTGATTCAGGCTTTTTCGACAAACAAGAGTTGTATTCTGCTTTTGGACGACATACAGACCATTTTTAACACGGGAGCCACCTCGAACAATACAAATGATTTTGGAGATCTCATAAAGCCACTGCTTTATAACAAAGATCTACGTTGCATAGGCACCTGCACCTACAACGATTACAAGAAGTTTGAACTAGAACGAGGTATGTTTCGTCATTTCTTTGTTGTCGAGATGCAGGAAGCAAGCGACAAAGACACCTTAGACATATTGAAGCAACTACAAGGAAAGTACGAATCTTTCTATAACGTTCAGTTTTCCGATCCTGTACTTCAGAAGATCATCGAATTGTCAAAGAAATACATACATGGCAGAGCGTTCCCCGATAAAGCGATAGATGTACTCGATGCTGTGGGTTCTTCCGTAAAGCTAAAAAAGAATTTCGATTTACAGAAGAAAAAGAAAATGTTAGTGACAATAGACGACATAGAAAGGGTGACAAGCAAGATCACCAAACGTTCGCTTACAAGCATCAAGAAAAACGAGTTTAGAGAACTTCTAGGCTTGGAAAAGCGAATCAAAGAAAAGATTTTTGGACAGGACGAGCAGATAAACAAAGTAGTAAGAATTATTTATCGTTCGAAGGCGGGGCTCAATGACGAGCAGAAACCCTTTGCATCCTTGCTGCTTGTTGGTCCAACTGGAGTAGGAAAGACGGAGCTTTGCAAGCAACTTGCAAAAGAGATAGAGCTTCCGTTCCATCGCTTTGACATGAGTGAGTTTCAAGAGAAACACTCGGTCTCAAAGTTCATCGGCTCACCCCCAGGCTACGTGGGGCACGATCAAGGAGGAGCACTTGTAGATCACATACGTAGAGCGCCTCATTCCCTGCTCCTTCTTGACGAAATAGAGAAGGCACATACGGACGTGTTTAACCTCCTTCTTCAGATCATGGACTATGCAACCATAACCGATAGCATGGGTAGAAAAGCCGATTTTCGCAACGTTATCCTATGCATGACTTCAAATGCAGGAGCGGAAAGTTCCATACAATCTGAAATAGGGTTCGGAAACAAGAAGTTTCGAGGGAGCACAGCCATCATGGACGAACTGAGCACTGTTTTTCGACCTGAGTTTAGGAACAGGCTCGATGACGTGATACTCTTTAATGCACTTTCTCAAAGAGAGATACATAGAATAATTCACAAAGAACTCGATCTACTAAAAAACAAAGTAAGGAAGAATAGGATATCACTCTCTTGGGACGATGCTATAGTCGAACATCTTGCGAGGAAGGGTTTTTCACCTGTTTTTGGAGCGAGGAGCATAAAGCGTATCATTGTCAAAGAAGTACACGACATACTCAGTTTATTTGTCTTGCGAAAAGTAGTAGGGAAGCAGAACGAAGATTTCGGTATTACACTCATGCTACGTAACAACGCGATACACCCCGTACACAAGAGAAAGAAGGTACTTACACAGAAGAAAAAAGTACTTGCGCAGAGGAAAGAGAAAGTCTAGCCCTCCTTGCGAGGCAGTGTCCTAGAGTGTCTCTATAGTGTTTCTAGGAGTTTTTTTCTGTGAACTCTTGCTTCAGTGATTTCTTCTACGTTAAGCAATCTTTTTACTACCCGCTCTTCTGTATTCAGTCGAATCAAATTTACCCTTCGTACCTCTTGACCGTTTGTGTTCTTTAGGATTTGCAGTAACGGGAATTCGTTGGAATGAGATTTTGTTGTGAGTATCATGCCGGTCTCGTTGTTTTTTAATTCAACGTAGGTTCCTGGCGCAAGCTTTCCTATGTTTTTGAGTAACATTCTTACATATAGGGGATCAAATTGCTTTGATGATTGTTCGCCAATGACTTGAAGGGTGACCGTGGGAATGCTGAATTGCTTTTGTCTTATGCTTAGTGAATATATGTAAAAGTTAATGATGAACGAGAATTTTCCAAAGTTAGAAATCTTAATTCGATTATATTTTAAATTACTTGTGGTATCAATGGTATGAAAGTAATGGGTTCTCGAATCAAGGACTCCCTGTGAGATTCTATTTGGAAACAGGGACGTTGTAAGGATCTTGTAGCTTAGTTTCGGCATCACGTCATCAAATTTTTTATGGTAGAGTAATTGAATAATCTCATTGTTCTGGGTCTTTTCTATGATGCTAATCATTCCTATGTTTGTAAGACAGCAAGTAAGACAGACCTGTATGCGGTTTTCTAGAGTCGTAAATGTTCTGTTTTTGTCGACTTCTAGTAATGCGGCCGAAAAAAGCAGGTTCTGAAGAAGGTAGTTAATGAGTCCACAAAAATTCGAGTTTTCTGTTCGATAAAACTCCCCTATCGCAAGAAAGACAGTGGGGTTTTCTTGTACCAGAGGATATACTTTTTCGTACACAAGGTCACCGAGATCTTTGTAATTTATGGTCTGTGTGGTGGTGATGCTGCTCACGATTTTTTTTAAATCAGAATAGAGCATGTGGTATTTTTTTTCAAATTTCTTATAGTACGAGGGATATTGGAGGTCTTCTGCGGTAATGCTAGGATCGTCGTACACGTCATCGTTAAGTGTAATTCCGATATCGTTGTTTTTAAAGCCCGCTTCTGTGTGTTCAAAGCGATTTTTGTATAGCGTGGATATCGACTGCTTGGTAAGAATGGACTTCAATCTATCGTTAAATATTGTTTCTGGAAGAAAAATGATAAAGTCTTCGTCTAGATACTCCGTGCTTTGTATTATGCTATTTATATTTTTTTCATGTAGAGAGAATTTATTCATGGTATCTATATTAGACGACATACAAAGTTACGACATACACGATGTCCCTCTTGGTATTTTAATTGTACCATACATATGGTTTTTGTATTTCTTGTATACTATAATTTATACAAAATTATAATGATAAAGAGGATCACGAATTGAGTAAAAAAGACATAGGAAGAGTATCAGATACCATAGGAAAAATACATTATGCCATCCGTGGCCCAGTACTCCGTGAAGCCCTTGATATAGAAAGCAAGGGGGAATCGGTAATAAAATTGAACATAGGCAATACGTTTCCCTTTGGCATAGAAATGGAAGCAAATGTTCTCGAAGAACTAAAAACAAAGCTCTTTTCTGCACAAGGATACGTGGGAAGCGAGGGTCTTCTTGAGTCAAGAGAGAGCGTTGTTCGCTACTACGACGAGGAATATGACGTGTCCGTGGATGTCAACAACATCTTTTTGGGGAACGGGGTAAGTGAGTTAATTTCACTTAGCCTGAGTGCTTACCTAGACCCTGGAGACGAGGTTCTGCTTCCTGCGCCAGACTATCCGCTTTGGTCAGCACAGATATTATTAAACAAGGGGGATCCCGTGTACTATCAGTGCAGGATAGAGAACGACTGGGTTCCCAATCCTCAGGAAATTGCAAAACTCATTACGGACAAGACAAGGGCCCTGGTTTTGATTACTCCCAATAACCCTACAGGAGCAGTCTATCCTAAGGAGGTTTTGAAGGAGATCATCAAGATAGCGGCAGAAAACAAGATTCTTATTTTTGCGGATGAAATCTATGAACGAATAGTCTTTGATGATACAGATGCGACTCCCATAGCTACCCTGATAGGGGACAGCCCCTGTCTCTTCTTCAATGGTCTTTCTAAGACCTACAGGGCACCAGGGCTACGTTGTGGTTGGCTCTGCGTCTATGACCCGAAGAAGGAACTTACACAGATCTGTGTCGCGCTAGAAAAGCTACTGAGTCTTCGGCTCTGTGGAAACGTGGTGGGACAGTTGGCCCTTCCTGTGGCACTCAAGAATCATGACAAGGTTGACGCGTACATGAAATCAGGAGGACAGTATTACGAGAGAATGAATGCTGCCTGTAAGGTCCTCGAAAAAATAGAAGGGCTAAGCTTTATGAGGCCAAAGGGGGCCATATACATATTCCCCAAGCTGTCAAAACGCTTCAACATCAAAGACGACGAGCGATTCACACTTGATTTCCTGCGTGCAAAGCATGTGCTCTTGGTGCCCGGCACAGGCTTTAATTATTTTGAAGAGACACATTTTCGCATAGTCTGCCTGCCAGAAGAGGAGATACTACAGGACGCACTCTATCGTCTTCGAGACTTCTTGCAAGACTATCGTCAGTAACACGTAAGCTAGCTTCGCCATTTGTGCTATACTTTAGAAATGCGTGTACGATATGCGCCGTCTCCCACAGGATATCAGCATCTTGGGGGAATACGCACAGCATTGATAAATTATTTGTTAGCCAAATCTCAGCAAGGGGTCTTTATCCTTCGAATAGAAGATACCGACCAATCGCGCTGTAAGGACGAGTACCAGGAAGACATTCTTGACTCGCTGCGGTGGCTAGGGATTGTCCCTGACGAATATCTTCACAAGGGGGGGCATGCTCCCTATATACAATCTCATCGTCTTCCGCGATATACCGAAGTGGCACAGACCTTGTTGGACACAGGTCATGCATATCATTGCTACACTTCTTCTTTGGGACGAGATGAAAAATACGATAGGAGTTCTCGTGATCTTGATCCTGCTGCAATTGCGAACTATAAGAAGCAAGAGGCAGAGGGAAAGATACAATCGGTTGTTCGCCTAAAGCTTCCTCTTGAGGGCAGGATGGAATACAGCGATGCGCTTCTTGGAGCGATCACAAGAGAATACAAGGATGTCATAGTCGATCCCATCATCATTAAATCTGACGGAAATCCCACCTACCACCTTGCCAATGTTGTTGACGATCACGACATGGAAATCACGCATGTATATCGTTCTCAGGAGTGGATTCCTTCTACGCCAGTGCATCTGTACATATACAAGGCACTCGGATGGACAGCTCCGATGTTTGCTCACCTGCCCATGGTTTTAGGGGAAGACGGACAAAAACTATCTAAGCGTAATGGTTCGCTTAGCGTGCGAGAGACGAAAGAGATGGGCATATTGCCCGAGGCATTACTTAACTATGTTGTGCTTTTGGGGTGGAGCTTTGATGATTCAAGAGAGTATTTTACCCTAGACGAGCTCATACAGAACTTTTCTGAAGGAAAGATACAGAAGAGCCCTGCAAAATTTAGCATGCAAAAACTAAAATGGTTCAATGCACGATACATAAAAGACTTGGATCATACAGTGCTTGCGAAACTCGTCTTAGAGCAGATTCATCGTAGCTTTGACAGAGAACAAAACGAGGAGGAGCTAGCAAAAATACGCACGATGCTTCCCCATATCACAGAGCGCATGGAACTAGTCAGTGACGCTTCCGACCTGCTAAAGCCTCTCTATCTTCGAGAAGACATGACAGAACTAGGTTTGGAGCTGAAGCAGAAAGAAATAGAATCGTTCCCTGAGGGCTTTGAGCTTGCACGAAAAATACTCGCAGAGGGGCAGTACCGCGATAGCGACGAACTAGAACAACGGATTAGAGAAGAAAGCAAGGAGAAAAACCTGCGACTTGGAAACGTTTTGATGCCCTTGCGCATGGCGGTAACAGGAAAACGGGTCTCCGTACCCATACTTCCCTTGCTGCTCCTGCTTGACAAAGAAGAGCTCATGCAACGCCTGGATTCTTTTCATACACTATTACAAAACATGGAGCGTACAGATGCTAACAAATCTTGACACCATAGTCTCTCTTTGCAAAAGAAGAGGCTTTATCTTTCAATCCTCAGAAATCTACAACGGCCTTGCCTCTGCATGGGACTACGGTCCTTTGGGGGTGGAGCTGAAAAAGAACATACAAAATCATTGGTGGAAGAAGATGGTTCATGCGAACGAAAACGTTGTAGGGCTTGATTCTGCCATCCTGATGCATCCGACTGTATGGTCGGCAAGTGGGCATGTGGAAAATTTTATTGACGTGCTTGTTGAAGACACTGTCACAAGGGAACGTTTTCGCTATGACCACCTTACCGAAGAGCAACGACAGCAAAATCGCAGCCCCGCGGGCAATCCCCTCGGTCCTCCGAAAAATTTCAACCTGATGTTTGCCACACAGTTAGGCAGCACCGAGGAATCCAAGATGACCGTGTACTTGCGACCCGAGACAGCACAAGGCATCTATGTAAACTTTAAGAACGTACAGCAGTCGACACGGCTTAAGCTACCCTTTGGAGTTGCACAGGTGGGCAAGGCATTTCGAAACGAGCTGGTGTTTAAGAACTTCATTTTTCGTACCTGTGAGTTTGAACAGATGGAGATGCAGTTCTTTGTGCCTCCTAGCGAAGACGAGAAACATTTTCGATATTGGATGGACGAACGCATGAAGTTCTATGCAGAGATAGGGATTCGAGAGGATTATTTGCGGTTCAAGGAACACAAAGACGATGAACTTGCACATTATGCAAAGGCTGCGTACGACATAGAATACAATTTTCCCTTTGGCTGGAGCGAGATAGAAGGCATACATAACCGTACGGACTTCGATCTGCGTCAGCACATGAAATTCTCAAAGAAGGACCTATCGTACCAATATCCAGAAGGGCAGAAGGTAGTGCCCTACATCATCGAGACTTCTGCAGGGCTTACCCGAAACGTGCTCCTAGCGCTCTGCGATGCCTACGAAGAAGACGAAGCTGCCGGAGAGCAGAGAGTGTTCTTGCGACTCCATCCCAAGCTTGCACCGTATCTTCTTGCGGTACTCCCCTTGGTAAAGAAAGACGGGTTGAGCGAACAGGCAAAGGATCTTTTTCTTGATTTGCAAGACGAGTATTCGGTTTTGTTTGACGCTACTGGTTCCATAGGAAAGCGCTATAGGCGGCAAGATGAAATCGGGACGCCCCTGTGTGTTACTGTTGATTACCAAACGAAGGAAGACTCCACGGTCACCATTCGAGACAGAGACAGTCTTGCACAAGAGAGAATTCCCATCTCTAAAATTCGTGAATATTGTACCTCGTATCTTCGATCCTACAAAAGAACTTCCTAGCGGCGCTTACGGTTACTGGAGTTTACGGTTCCTGGCGTTCCTAGCGGCGCTTACGGTTACTGGAGAAAGGGATTGTCTTCTACAGCTGGAACACTAGGAGTTGTGTTCGCTGTTCTCTGAGAAAGAAGCTTCTGTGGGTCAAGAAGGTCCTTTTTTCTTGGTATTTGCAGGGTCAGGTTCAGTAGTAGTGACGGCAGTGGTTTGAGTGCCTTGTTCTTTTTAAATGATCGGTAGTATTCTATGTTGCGTAGTGATTGTTCGTTGTTCGATAGAAGACCAAATTGCTGGAGTATATTGTCTTCAAGAAAAGTCCTTTCTTCCGTAAGGTCTGCTAATTCACTCTCAAATCTTCCTTCTAGTTCGTAGGGGATGTTCAACTTCCATGAATTTTTTGCAAGATTATCTTGAAAATAGTTTCCATCTAAGGCATTGGGAGAGGTGGGGTCTCGTTTGCTTGGTTCGGTGCCCACGACGAACAGCTCTTGTGTCGCATCAGGGGTTTGTTGAGTGGCAAGACTGTTGTTCTTGGGATTGATGCGAAGCGTAAGTATTCCGTTCGGTTTAGAAAATTCTTTTTTAGGTAACGAGCCATTGATGCTTTCCATGTATTTTCCCCAAACAGGCCCTGTGGTAATTGCCCCGGTTTGATTGGTTCCTAAAGACTGTCCGCCACGATCGAATCCAAACCAAATAGCAGTGGTGTAGTAGGGGGTAAAGCCCAGAGTCCACGAATCAGACCAATTCTGTGTTGTTCCTGTCTTTCCTGCTGTTGGTTGTGTAAAGCCACCAGCCGAGCTTTCGGCATATCGGAGCGTTCCCTGTTTTACGGTAGATTGCAAAATCGAGGTAAGTATGTACGCGGTCTGTGGAGAAATGATTTTGTTGTTCTCTTCTGCTGCGAACTTCTTCTTAAGGTTTTCTTCTGTATTATCGATTACTTTGCCGACCCTATCTTCGATATAGCGTATTGCTACTCTGGGGAGTGCTCTTCCCTGGTTTGCTATGGTAGCGTATGCGTTTGCCATCGCAAAGGGTGATACGCTTACGATTCCTAGCCCTACGGGATATTTGTCTACAAGCCCATAGGCTTCTCTTTGTGTTTTGGGAATATTAAGAAGTCTTCCACTCAAATCAAGAGCTTTTTCAAAGCCCACAAGGTTCAAGACCTTGAGTGAGGGAACGTTCATAGATCGAGAGAGTGCTTGTCTAACACTTACCGGACCCTTCCATTCTCCTTTAAAGTTCTGAGGTGTATAGGTTTCGTTTTCGCCATAGAAAAATACGACAGGACTATCCCAGATAATGCTGGAGGGCGTGATGATTTTTTCTTCTAAGGCTGCCGCATAATAGAGGGGTTTGAAAGAAGATCCTGGCTGTACAAAGGCATGTATCGATCTATTAAACTGGTTGTCTACGTTAAAACTACTTCCTCCTATCATGGTGAGTATGTGACCTGTTTTGTTGTCTAGGGTGATCATTGCTCCTTCCACCTTCTCTTCTGAGATTTGCTGTCTTTTTAGCTCTATCGCCTCTTTGGTCAGGTTTGCAAGGAGTGAGTTTGGGGATGGTTCAAACATAAGATGGAGCATGGAGAGTGTCGGTTGTATGTCAGAAGAAAGACGATCCCGTATTTTTTGTTCTAGCAAGGAACTCTTGTGAAAAAAGTCTTGTGAGCCATCAAACAACAAGGAGGAGAGGGCAACGATGGGGAGGATCTTTTCTTGTTTTGAACCAGATTGCTTTGCGTTTTGCAGGTATATTCTGTTAGATTTTTCGAGACCTTCATCAAAATATTTTCGAGCCTTGCGTTGAAATTCTAAATCCAGGCTTGTGTGTACGGTAAGACCTCCAGAGTTTATTTCTGTGTCAGAAAACCCCAACTCTTCTTTAAGAAGATAACGTATGTATTCACTAAAATAGGGGGCTTTGTCGTTGCGTTCTAAGAATGCACTGGAAAATCCTTCGCGCGTATAGTCAAAGGTATCCCAGTAAATCTGTATGTCTTTTTCCATCTCTTCTTGGCTAAGAAAACTAAGTGAGACCATCTGGTTGAGGATTTCTCTCTGTCGAGCCTTTGCTCTGTTTGGGTTTTTAAAAGGAGAGTAGCGTACTGGGTTTGCAAGCTGAATCATAAGCATGGCCGCTTCGGCTGAGTTTATGCTCTGTGCACTGTGCCCAAAGAAAAACTGACTGGAGGTTTCTACCCCGTAGTTCCCATGACCAAAGTAAACCTTGTTGAGGTATTCTTCAAGTATTTCTTGCTTTGACCAATTCTTTTCCAGCTGAAAGGACCACCACAATTCCTTGATCTTTCTGCTTATGGAAAATTCTTTTCTATCGGCGTAGAGGAGTCCAGCCACTTGCTGTGATATCGTGCTTCCTCCAGATACGAAGTTATTGAGGAGTATGTTGTAGGCAGCACGAATGGTGCCGCGAATGCTAAAGCCGCTGTGTTCAAAAAAGCTCTGATCTTCTCGAGTGATGAGTGCCTGCATTAATATTCTTGGTATGTTCTGAAAGCTTACGATTTTTCGATTCTCTTGGGAAAAGAAAGAGGTGATGAGTTCGCCATTTCTATCGAGGACACGAGTGGGGAGAGAGGTGCTTCCCTTCGTGGTGCGTTCTATGATTCCTATGTCGTGTGTCAGACCAAGTCCCCAACCCACAGCAATGCCAAGCGAGACGGTACAAAATCCGAACACAAGCAGACGCAGAAAAGATTTTAGAAATGATGTTCTTGCTCGATGGGGTCGTGTTCTCACTACTTTAGTATAGTGAATTCCTAAAAAAGAGGGAAGAAAAAAAAAGCCGGTTCAAAAGAACCGGCCAACCAGGTCGACATCAAATAGGGAACTGGGAGGGGACCTATGACTGATGCCAACATTTATAATATTCGGTAAAAATCGCAAAGACTTTAGCAAAACTTTGCCGCCTCTTGTCTGCCGCGTGCTAAAATTAAGCTCCTTACGTCTCTTGCGTACTTAAGTATAGTACGTTACTTTCTAAAAAGCAAGTGTTCTAGGGGGTCAACTGGCGTATTATTGAACGAAATCTCAAAATGGACATGTTCACCCGTGGAAAGGCCAGTACTGCCCATATAGGCTATGTGTTCTCCAATCAGTACCCTACGTCCTATCGGAGGAATTATGTCCAAAACATGACCATACAGTGTTTTTACCCCGTTTGCATGGGTAATTTGGAGATAATAGCCAAATATGGGATTATAGCTTCGCTCTGTTACGATCCCCGTATCTGCGGCATAGATCTTGGTGCCTGGACCTGATGATATGTCTATTCCCTTGTGGATGAGTTTTGTGCCGCTTACGGGGTTTATACGAGGTCCAAACCGTGACGATATCGTGCCTTTGATCACCGGAGAGCGGTATTTTGACAGCATCCACAACTCCAATTCCTTTTCTGACATGTTTTGATCTTGTAAGAAATAAAAGTAGCTGTTTTTTGTTTGAAACGAGGCACGCACCAATAGAGGCTGAAGAAGGTTAAGATTCTTCTCTCGTGCTTCGCTTACGATGACTTCTATGTCAAATCTAGGTTTTGTAGAGACAAAAACGCCTGCTTTGCTAGGAATGATAATCGTATTCCGGTTCGGAAAGAATCGAAGGGGGGCTGGCAATTGATTGACACCAAGAAGGCTTGTGCGAGAAATACCCACTTTCTGTGCGATACTGTGCAACGTGTCTTCTTTTTTCACGTTGTATTCAAAAAAGACCATCGTTGATTCGCTGTTTTGTACGTATTGTCTTAGCTGAAGAAAATTTATATCGTTCTGTGAGAGATCATTGACGAGGGGATATGCATGTATTGAAAGACCGAGCAGGGTGCCGAAGAGCATACAAAACAACAGCTGTTTCATGATCTTAAGAGTGAAAGAGTTGAATTACTTCAGAGCTTGTTTTTGTTTGTAGCAGTTTTTCTCGAAAAGCCGCTTCGTGGTTTAAGGTGCTGATTTTGGCAAGGATTTCTAGATGGGGGCTTTCGGTAGGGGAGGCTATCAGTATAAATATGGAACTTGGCTTGTTGTCGAGGGCGGTAAAGTCTACCCCTTCTGGTTTTAGACCAATGACTATTTGTGTTTTCGTAATTGCAGAGGATCTTGCATGGGGTATTGCCACTCCGCTTTCGAGTCCAGTTGATAGAATCTTTTCTCGCTCGAGGAGATCTTCGAGAAAGTCTTTTCGGTTCTCCTGTGTAAAATCTTCGTTTATGCTTAAAAAGTCTACCAATTCACGAAGTATGTCGGTCTTATGCGTGCTTCTGAGGTGCATACAGACTTGTTTTTCATCTATGTATTTGTCGAGTTGTATGTCGTTATGGTTTTTCTTTCGCTGAGCTGGGGGAGTGGCTTGTTGAGAAATAAGCCGCTCAGGAGAAATGGCGTGTTTGATAAGACTTGCTGTTTCCGCAATGTTAGAGACCGACTCATGTACGGCAGTCTTGATTATGGGGACATCATCCGCTTCTGAGTCAAAGACTATGGATCGTCCATCGCGGTAGTTAAGGGTTATAAAGGAGGCATTCTTTCGTATGCGGATGACAGAGTACCCCTTTCGTCGTGTTGAATTGATAAAAAAGCCATCACTCTGAAAGAGCTGTATGATCTCTGATAAAATCAGTTTCGAAAGTTTTGATTTTTCAAAATGGAAACGTGTATGTATGCTTGTGTCTATGATCTCTTTGCGTGTTCCTTTGCGTGGTATCTTGAGTAAGATATCCAGGATGAGAGGAGCAAGTACAGAACAGATAAGTATCATGATCAAGGTTGCGCCAAAAATTCTGTCATCGAGTATTCCCGAAGCGCGACCAATTCCTGCAATAATCAAAGAGACTTCTCCTCGTGGAAGCATGCCTGCCCCTATGCGAGAAGCACCGAGGACATTAAATCCAGTAAACAGAGATGCCACGCCTGCGCCAAAGAATTTTACAAAGAGACCGACGAGGGCAAAGCAAAGCCCAAAGATGAGTATGTCGAGTTGAAATATAACCGCTACGTTGATGTACATGCCACTAACAAAGAAAAATACGGGGACAAAGAAAAGAAAGATAGGGTAGACCCTTTCTTGAATGACATACGAAATGTCGGTGTTAGAAAGGGTAAGCCCAATGACGTATGCACCCACGATTACAGAGAGGTCGAAAAATTCAAAGACATAGCCAAGTATAAAGCTAGCGGCAAGAGCAATAATCGATATCAGGGTGGGTTCTTTGAATTTTTTAAGTACTTGTCCAATTTTACGTGAAGAGAAGATGCCGAGTGCGGTAAAGAAAACCCAAATGAAGATTGCTTTAATCGAGGTGCGTAGAATGATGGGAGCGAGAGACGAAATTGAGTCGGTATTACCCAGTGCCATCAGATCGGAGATGTTTATTACTATGGCAAGCAGTATGACACCGATGACATCATCGAGTACCGCAGCGGAGAGTATGGTTGTGCCTTCGGGGCTACTGATCATCTTGTTGCTCGAAAGTACAGAACTACTGATGCCCACGGAGGTGGCCGTAGTTATTGTCCCCAAAAAGAGGTGCACGGGATGAAAGTAAGATTGGCTTGCGTTTCCTAAGGCAGAGGTATCGAAGAATGCAACGCTTACGAGATATCCGCCAATAAAGGACAGTATTACTGCAGAAAGTCCCACGATGCTTCCTTTTACGGCAAATTTCTTAAAAAGTTCGATGTCGGACTGTAATCCAGAGCTGAACAGGAGTATGACGGAAGCAATGATAGAAAACGTAAACAAGAGCTCAGAGATGGGGTTGTCGTTGTTGAGAGGAAACAATCCTTCGGGCAAAAAAGAACCCATGGGAAATGCTCCAAGCAGATAGGGGCCAAAGAGAACGCCCATAAGCAAGAAAGCGATCACATCAGGGAATTTTAGCTTATGACTGATGATTCCAACGATACCCGTAATGATGAGAATAAACGCTAGTTGGACAATAAAAAGGATGGCTTCGTGATGCATGGTATTCGTTAGATGTTCCTCTATGGGTAACGTATTTAATTATAGCATTATAAACACGAGAAAACAAGCCTTTACTTGAAATTTATTTATATAAAGTATATACTTTATGCTATATGTCGAAGACATTACAGTACAACAAGAACTCTATATTGTATCTCAGATGGGACCAGGCTCAGTACATTTATCTTATTAGTGAGGGTGTTGTTGTGTTAAGTGCTGATAATAGTAATCCTGTGTCTAAGACTAAATACACGAAAGGGGACTTTGTTGGGCTCTATTCTGCCTTAGGGAAATTTCCCTACCAAGAGGATGCCGTGACACACACAGATGTCGAGGTTATGTTGTTCAGTGTTTCTGAGTTTGAATCCCTCGTGGCAAACAAAAGTAGTTTCTCAATACAACTATTACAGATGCTGTCCAAAGAATTACGTAATACACATAAAAAGGCAAAGCAGATCTTAACCGATAACATAGAGCGTGTGGACAAGGTAAACGGACTCCTCTCGTATGTTACTCTTTATCTCGAGACAAAGGAATTCGTAAAAGCACAGTACGTAATTCAGACCTTCCTTCGGTTATATCCGGATCATTCTAGGGCTTTAGAACTAAAGGAAAAACTCATAGAAATAGAGACGTTGATGAACGAAGGAAAGAAGTAAGATGTTAAACAAGGGGCTGGAGCGATTTGAAGAAAATTATTCAGAAGGGCAAATTGTTTTTTGTGAGTTCGAGATGGGAGACACGTTTTACTTTATAAAATCTGGTAGCGTGAAATTGGTAAAGATTATTGACGGGAAGGAAAGTATTGTTGACATTCTGAAAGCAGGAACTTTTTTTGGTGAGATGTCTGTTATAGAGTCTTCTCCTCGTTCTGCATCGGCGGTTGCCGTGGGAAAGTTGACCGTTGTCAGGTTTCCTGCAGAAAACTTTCAAGATGTGGTGCTTCAAAACTCACAGGTTCTTATTCGACTGATCAAGACCCTTGCAAATAGAATTTTTACCCAGCAGCAAAAGCTAAAAATCTATCTCTTCAAATCCTCGTATACCCGTATCCTTGCCTGTTTGAACTCACTAAAGGTAAAGAAGAAGAAGAACGAGAAAGTTCACTTTCATGTGGTAAACTCAGACGTCGAGGATATTTCAAAATGGGTGGGGCTTTCCGTAGGTGACTGTAGAAACGAACTCAAACGTCTTGCTCAAAGAAAGATGATAGCCATTCATCCCGAAGGTATCATCATACTTGACGATAACATGCTCAAAAGAGAGCTAGCGCTCTACTCTTCTCGCGAAGAAGTTCAGACTTAAGACAACGCCGACATAGCTCAGTGGTAGAGCAGCTCACTCGTAATGAGCAGGTCTTCGGTTCAAATCCGAATTTCGGCTTTTCCTCCGGGTTTTGCTGCTCCCCTCTGGGTTTTGGCGCTCCCTTCCGGGTTTTGCTGCTCCCTTCTGGGTTTTGGCGCTCCCTTCCGAGTTTTGCTGCTCCCTTCCGAGTTTTGCTGCTCCCTTAAAATCCTGGAGTTTTTCTTGAACCTCGGCGTCCCCCTATATTTTTTTTATTCTTTAGTGAATCGTGGTATTGACGAAAATGAATGAAGGAGATAATTTTGGTACGTGGAATGTATACTGCTGTGTCAGGAA
>JACSEG010000007.1_pt1 | contig 42908 bp, 63 predicted proteins | sample 8225521 | NCBI WGS metagenome assembly JACSEG01 (sample SAMN15705060, study PRJNA637333) | viral metagenome | isolation source: viral RNA from sea star tissue | host: Pisaster ochraceus | place: USA:Santa Cruz | collected 2018
GTTTGGTATTGGCTCAGCAAATACCTCAAATGCTTGTTGGCATGGGTGCATGGGCTGGCGCTATCGGTGTTGCCGTCACTGTGCTTGGTTTAATGGCTACAACGATGATTGACACTACTAGCGACATGGAAAAGCTAGAAAAAGCCATAGAGCAAGTCAAAGCCGTTATGACTGTAGGCAGTAACGGTGTAGCAACTTACTCCGATGAGATGAGAAAGCTGTCAAACATATCAAAAGAGTTATTGCAGATTAAGTTAAACACCGCTTTAGCTGCACAGAAAAATGCCTTTAAGCTTGCTGGTGATGCAGCTAAACAAGCTTACGAAGATGCTACGCCATTCTTTAACCTAAACTGGGAAGCCTACAAAAACCAACAGGAAGCGGTTTTTGACAACATCATAGACGATAAAGAGCTTAAAAAACTTGGCATGGCGCATCCTCTTATGGATAACGCTATGAATGGTGTTTATGGTTTAAATGCGGCGTTAACAAGTATTAAAAATGGCAATTTAGACGCGGGCATAGAGAGGATAACCGGCGCTTTAGACTTGCTATCTACCAGTGCAGCACAAAACACGGAAGAAGGTCGCGCACTAATATCAACACTCACTGATATAGTGGCGCAATACAAAGAGGGTAAAATAACGGTAGAGCAGCTAACTAATGCTGTTAATGGGAATGGTGAAGCATTTAAAGGTAATGCCGATGCGCTGCAAAGTTTCTTGCAGGAAATACACCTTAGCAACACAAATATGCTAGAGGGTGAACGAGCTGCGTTAAAGCTTAGGTTGGCCTATAAAGGTATGACAGACGCACAAATAGCTACAGCCATGGCTGCGTATGATTACAACCAAAAGCTAGTTAAGCAGAAAGAGGACACCGAAGCAGCCATCGAAGCCGACAAAAAGCGTAAAAAATCACTTGATGATGTTAGCGCCTCACTTGATACTTACTTTGATAAAGAGAGTGCTGATAGCGCTAATCAAGACAGAAAAGCCACTGCAACACTAACAACACAAGTGCAAAGCATAGGTTTAACGCCGGAGGAAGAAATACAGGCGCGTTACGATCGCGAACTTGAATTACTACAGCAAGCAGAAGAAAAAGGCATTGAAATTCGTGGTACATACAAGGAAAGGCGTGAGCAGTTAGCGCTTGAAGAAGCTGAGGCGTTAAAAAATATTCACACAGAAAATAATCAATTCCTTGAAGATGCTTTTGGTAACCTAGACACTCAAATAGCGGGCACTATGGCGCAAGTTGTTGTAGGTGCAAAAGATGGTGAGACGGCTATGAGAGATTTAGCTAGCACCATGATTACACAAGTTGTAGGCGCATTAGTGCAGCAAGGTGTTGAGCTGGTAAAAAATAAAGTGCTAGGTAATGTGTTAGCTACGTCCGAAAAGGCAAATATACTATCTACAACAGCAACAGGTGTAGCAGCCCAGCAAACAGCGACAGCAAGCACAACAGCAGCAGCGGCAACAACAGCCACAGCAGCAGCCCCAGCAGCAGCTTTAACCTCTACATTTTCATTTGGTAGCGCAGCATTAATAGGTGGCGCGGCTCTGCTTGGTACGTTGGCAATATCTAAAATGATGGCAAGCGGCGCTCGTGAATTTGGTGGACCAGTAACAGCGGGTAAATCTTACCTTGTTGGTGAGCGAGGACCTGAGATGTTTACGCCAAATACTAGCGGCGGCATTGTTAGCAATAAAGATATGGCAGGTGGAGGCTCAGGCGTTAGTGTTAACATCAATAATTACAGCGGGCAAGAGGTTACGCAAAACTATGACGAAGTAAGGAAAATTGTTACAGTTGAGATAGGCAAACAAATATCAGGCATTCGCAGCGGTACAGGCGCAATGGCTAAAGCGCTAAAAGGCACTACAACCAACAAAGGCAGAGCGACTAAGGTTTAATTATGGCAATACCAGTAGATTTCCCACATGATAAATTAGGCTACTTGCTAGTTGGTAAGCAGCGCGAGTTGATGCAAAATTACGATACTAGCGAAAACTTTGACGGTCGCATGTTAACGCGGGGTGTGCGTGACTCATCAACGGTTTATTTCGATGTGAGTATTAAAGTACCACAAGCTTACTCAATCATAATGACGATATGGTTAGATAGAGTTAAAAACGGCGAAGAGTTTAAAATAACACTCAAGACCGAAGGCGGTATGGTTGAGCACACATGCCGATGGCAACAAATGCCGTTAGCGCCTAGTGAGGGTGATAACTTTTACACTTACAGTGGTGTGCTTTACTCTGACCAGCTAAAAACAGGCTTAGAAGATGCTACAGAGGACGAAATAGATCTAATTTGGAATCTAGGGAAGGATATCAACCCATTAGATAGAGCTGTTAACGAGGAGTGGCCAAGTCAATGACACAAGAAGCAGAGCAGTTTTTTAGCAGCCAACAATCGGGCATTAATATTTATACGTGCGTAGAAATACGCAACGATTTAGCCGGTATACTTTATAGATTAGTTAAAGATAACTTCGGCGAAAAGTCTTTTATTATTGACGGCCAAACGCAAACGTTTATAGGCTCAGGCTTTGAAGTGCCAGAGCAAGAAATATTAACGGGCGATGATACTGAAAAGGGTGAGTTAAACTTTAGCCGCGTTGGTTATGATGTGGTAACAGAGGTTAGGAAGCTTGACGCACTAAATGATTTTGAATCGCTTAAAATACGTGTTTTGCAATACATTGGCGAGGGTGGAGAACCACAAACTGATTACACTGTTTACAGCGGTGATATATCATTCAATGCCCGTGACGTTTCAATTAAGCTTACTACTGAAAACTTTGAGAAACAGACGCGAGCGGATAAAATAGCGACTACTGATAAAATACCAGGTATCGGACTATGATGACAGAATCAGAATTTATTAACGCGGTACAATTTAAACCATGGGAAAACCGCGCCGACACGCTTGACAGCATGGATTGTTACGGGCTTATTAAGCTTTACTTTGAGCATGTTGAAGGTAAAACTATTCCTGCGGCAGAAGGTTACAAAGAGGGTCACAGGTTTGATAGCGTATGGCGCAGAGAAATAGATAAAACATGGCGTCAAGTTGGATGCTTTACCGTTGGTGCTATGGTCACGTTTTACACTGCCGATATGAAGCCTGCGCACGTTGGTATATGTATATCAGGTAATAAGGTTTTGCATTCTCGCGGCAATGTTGAAGATGGCGGTAAAGTTGAAATACACAACATAACCACTCTGCAAGCAGCTTATAAAATGTCAACTTTTCATAAATTGGTGGTCTAATGCCTAAACTAATAACTCAAGATAACCTAAAACTAAGACAGCCTAAAGTAGTACCTGTTAATGCGGGTGCCACCGTGTTAAGCGCGCTTAAATCAGAGTTTAGCAACTTAGACCCGCAGCTAAATAAAATCTATTTAAACACCGCTTTATTACTCCCTACTGACCCGCAATTGCACGATAAGCTTAAAGAAAGCGATGTAATTACGGTTGTGCAAGAGACTAAAGGCACAGTTAAAAAGGTATTAGGTAGTTTTGTAGACCCTCTTTTGTCTATCGCTGATAGCTTAGTAGGCGATGCGTTTAATTCACTGATTGACATACCAGACGTAGATACAGAGCGCTCTAGCTCAAACAATGACTTCACATCGCAAACCAACGTAATGCGAGCGTTTAGCTTATTTCCTATTGTGGTAGGTAGCCCTGAAATATCACCCGACTTAGCTAGTGAAGCCATTGAGTTTTATTCAAACAACGTCAAGCAATCTGAGCAGTCGTTTATATGTTCCTACGGCACATTTACAGGTGGTGTTATTAGAGCGGGCAACACGCCAGTAACTAGATTCCCTGGCGCTGTTGCCACTCGTTATGAGCCTGACCCAGTAACTAAGATAACAACTATACCAGATTATCGCATAGGCAAATCAGTTGATGAGGTTGACGGCCAAATTCTTGACGGAACAAACGAAGGTCAAGAGGGCACGGCTTACCAAGTCGATAAAGACACGCCAGAAATGACCATATCAGGCTCTAGTGTTTGTACTGCTTACATAACAGATAACGCGCTCGCTCAATCTTTACTTACCGCCGTAAATGATGGTGCTACAGCTTTTACGCTTGAATACAGGATATTTAAAACAATAGAGCCTCAAGGCGCCCCAGAACCTATACAAGCCACTGGCAGCGGGACATTAAGCGAAATGACCGACTCAGGCAACGGCACTTACAAAGTTGTACTTAATGGGTTTACAGGCCCACAATCTGAAACAACCACATACCCTACAGCCACGCTAACTTACATAACCCTAGTTGGCGGCGCGTTAGGTCCATTTGCAAACCCGATTCAATGCGAAAAAATGTTTTTTAATATCAAGTTTGACCGAGGATTAAAAAATACAGTACCGTTTGAGGTGGTGGTTTACGAGCTTGATGGTTTGGCAGGTAGTCGCACTGGTTTTAGCCAAACGTTTAATGTTGCTTATACTCGCGATACGCTTGATGCGACTTACTTTACATTTGAGGTAAACCCAACAGCAGGGCGCTCATGGTACGAGTTTACAATTGAGCGTACAAACGAATCGAAAGAAGATACCAGTGAGCCAGATGAAGCAACACTTGAGAAAGTGTTTTGCATACAAGAGTTGGGCGACTATGATTTTTACAATCTAACAATGTTAACTGTGCAAATGCCTACTACGCAAATCCCAACAGGCTCAGGCGTTGACACCAAGATTAACATTAAAGATGGCTCGCAAAACATGCCAAGTTACGACTTGGATACTAAGCAAATTACATCCGATGCGCCTAGCCGAAGCTTTGCCGATGCCATTTTGTATTTATGGCGTGACTTCTTGGAAAAAGATGTATCGCTATTAAATCTTGATGAGCTTTACACGATAGAGAAAAACTTGATTGATACGTATGGCGAAGAGTTTACCTACTTTGACTACACGTATGACGATGTTGAAATGAGTGCGGGAGAGCGTATAGATTTAGCATTAAACGTTGTGCGTGGCGCTCGCTATAGTGATGGCAACCAGATTAGGTTTTGGCGCGATGAAGCAACAGATATAAATAGTACATTAATATCACGTGCTGATGTAGTCAGTGAGAGCGAGCGAGATTACACGTTGACACGCTCAAACTATGTGAATGGTGAATTTGATTCTGTGCAGGTTGAATACGTTGACCGTACATTAAATAAAAAGGCTTACGTTTACCGTAGTATTGATAACGGCGTTATAGTTGATGTGACAGGCTCAAACCCGCGCAAGATAACACTAACAGGCTGTCAGTCTAAAGCTGTTGCTGATAACCGAGCAGACTTGGAGATTCGCAAATCTCTATACCAGCGCTGGACTTTAACCGACACCGTGCGCGATGTTCATAGGTTTTTAGATAAAGGCGAGGTTGTTTTATACAATGAAATTTACGAAGGCGGCGACATATTCGGCGGCGATATAGTGGCGGCTAATGGCGCGACCTACAAAACTAGCGGTGAGTTATCACTTGATAGCGGAAAAACATACCAAGCTTATTTTACTAACCTATACGGTGATATTGTAGGGCCTTTAAGCGTTACAGGATCAACCGATAAAACAGTAACTATTGACGCGGCAAACTCTGAAATTTATGTACGAGGCTTTGAAAATGCGCAGCTTGGTAGCCGCTATTTAATCACTGAGATTAACGACACGACGAAACGCCGCTACAGAGTTGTAGAGAAAACAACAAGCGGATATAACGTACAGCTATCATTAATTAACTATGATGAGCGAATTTATGAGAATGACCTGTGATTGGGTTATAATAAATTTAGTTTAAATAACGAGAGATTTTAAATGTCTATATTCACAGATTTAGAAAAAGATGCGGCATCCGTTGATGGTTTCGTCAATGAAAACGCTCTAATAACCACGCGCAGGAATGGCCCAAAACCATCTTGGCAATACATTGTTGATCAAGTTTATGGGCAGCTTGGTTATGCTGTTGTAGGCTCTTTTGTTGATGGATTTACATACACTGGAATTAGACAGGTCGGTGTTGACGCTAGCGGTAACACATGGATTTACACGGGTGGTCAACAAAACCTGCCTCACGTAGTACCTGCTGGTACAGTACCTAGTGCGCCTGATTACTTTCAGGTTAGCGTAAATAGCGCTGATAATGTCGTGCTAGATAACGGCGAAAACTTGCAGCAAGCTATTGATAGGTTGAATAGCGAGATTGATGAAGTTCAAGAGTACATAGACGGGCAACAATTTGAAAACATAGACGCTGTAAAGAATTACCCTGCACTATCCGCGCTAATAGGCTATAGAATAAAAACCAAGGAGTACCACGCTGGTACAGGTTATGGTGGCGCCAGTTATGAGGTTGTTAACTCTGGAAGTGTAACACCTAATGATATAGATATTATTCAGGGCGTTGCTGACAGTGGGGCGGCTATAACTTTAATAGTTGGCGAAAGAATGTTAATTAGTCAATTTGGCGCTATTAGCGGGCAGGACTCAACCGAAAGCATAAACGCTGCAAGTAAATATGATATAGGCAACCTTGCTGTTGATTATGATTATAGATTCTCAGACATAGACATAAACACAAACACAACTTACTCTGGCAACGGCTCATTGGTGGGGGGCGATGTCGGTGAAAAACCGTCAGTGGCAAGTATGCGCTCTGGTGATTCAACTGATAGGCTTGATTTTCTGATGGTTTACAACCCATCTAGCGTTAACTTTATAAGCGATTCACCGCTAAGGGGATTTTTGAGTTTAAAGAATGCCCTTTTGCTATCAGACCAAGACCAAATAACAGCGACCGAAAATCTATACCTTGAAAGCTGTTCCATGCACGGATGCTCTTTCCGAGCGTTTTTAAATAACGCAGTGATAAACGCACCTTATTTAATTGTTTCAGACTCTATTGAGGATGGTGTTTTTGTGCAGCGCGGTGGGCAGGTTTACATGCCTTTTGGTGAGATATACAATTCAGGCAAAAGAGGTTGTCACTTACAATTATCAGGCTTTCTTGAAATTCAAGATGGTGGGGTTTATGACAGTGAGGAGGAGCAGGTTTTCAGCTCTGGAAAGACTGAGGTTGTAGCTAAAAGGACAACTTTAGATGGAGGTAACAATATTGGCTTTCTTATGATTTATGGCGGCTCAGGGGACTTGATAGGCTCAGCTATAACCAACAACCAAGGGGCGGCACTTGTTGTTGAAAGTAATTCAGCTGTGCTTGCTGAATCATCGACAATAACAGGCAACGGTATTAGTGGCGCATTTGGCGATGGTGTATCAACTTCATACGGTGGCTTTGCGCAAGTCAGGTACTCAACAATAACAGGTAATGGTGGCTATGCGTGTGCCACTAGGACGGGTGGTGAAATACAAGCTCAGGGGTGTATAGTTGATAAAACAAATAATAGCGGTGACGTTCAGTTTTTAGCGCAAGTAAATGGTAGGATAATACTCGACGAAATGGGGGATGCAAACACACCAACATTAACAAATACAGACTGCTTCCCTGTTTGGGGAATGGTTGGTAGCGGACTTTCGTTCTGTGGTAGGGATAATGGGGTTGCACAATCTGAAACTGGCTATTCAATGTCCAAGCTAAACTTTGGTCGTAGAGGTATTGAAACTATAAGCGGCGGATCTATAGATATAAAATATATGTATAATAGGGTTAGCTCAGAAGGTGGTGCTGCGGCTGATGATTTGGAAACAATAGCAAGGAGTGAAGATGACCCAACTGATATTTGTTACATTCAGCCATTCAACAATGGTGAGATTATAACCATTAAAAATGGGGTAGGTAACATTGTAACTTCAGATGGGGTTGATATAGTTTTAGATGCTAAGAATAGGCTTGCAATGTTTATATGGAACTCAGACACACAAAGGTGGATGGGCAGAGTTATATAAAACAAAGCCCCAATTAAGGGGCTATCTTTTAATCTTGCCAACAACACCAACGGCTAAGTAAAATGATATTGCGTAGGTGAAAGGCTCGTTTAATACTTCTTTCATATAAACGTACATATCATTTTGCAGTGCTAGTAACGGCTTAACTCTTATTTCGGCTAGGTTTTGACTGGCTGAAACACCTAGCACAGTATCGCCATGAGTGGCAAAGAATATGTAAAACTGAGCTACAGTGCCAGACAGCCAATAGCCGAATCCAAAAAACGCCATGCCCAGTACAATCGATGCAACAACTACGCGACGCATTACACTTTGATGTGCGGTTGCTTTTTGGTAATCAATCATAAACTGAGCTTGCTGCTGTGGAGTCCAGTCAGTGCCGCTAACGCGCTCAACTATTTTAAGCGCAACATCGCCAGCCTTCTCACTAGAAAACAAGCTAGCAGCCCATACGGCAACACTACTAAGTATGCTCACAACAAGCACCACGCTAACAACGACCAAAACGCAGCACCACCAACTACACTAAATGAAGCGGCGTGTACTAATGTGTATTTTTTTTCTTTATCCATTTGCAAATCTACCTATAACAAAAACTAAATTAAAAAATACGGATACAGCTAGTAAAAACATATAACCGCGCTTTGAATGATTAACCTTTAGCAGCGCCTTTTGAAGTGAATGTAAATCGTGCGCGTCTGTTTCAAGGTTTTCTGTGTCTATGTGGGCTGTCATAACCCAACCTTCATAACGTGATTGGCAGCTATTGCAGTGCACCACTTATCATAAGTGCTTGCGCCTAATTCAGTGTTATATACACGCTTGTAGTAATCATAGAATGACTTTAAATCAACACTTGAATCACCGGTTAACTTTGGTAATGGATTAGGATCCATTGAGTATTTAAGGCGAGCCATTGCGCAAGCGTACATTGGGTGAGTTACCAACCCATGAACAATACCGTAACCGTTGTAATTCCAAAGGCTATTTATTTTATTGTAAAACTTAATGTTATTTTCATTTATAGCGTCACAGTTATCAATAATATCGCCGTATGTGTCAGGCTCCATTTGAAAAATACCAAGCGCAGGACCGTTAATCTGTTTAATATACTCACCACAGTTAGATTCAATTGCTGCAGTACATAAAAGCAAAAATGCAGACTCTTTACTGTAATAATTGCCGCCCATATATTGTAGCGTTGGTTTAATTATATAGTCGTGTAATTGCTGTGCGTCCATTATCCTCTACCTCTTCTGAAAAACTTATTACCAACCTGTCTAGCACTTATAGCCATGCAATCCTCGCGCTCCTGCTCAGCATAGATACGCGCCTTATACTCACTTGCTGCTTCTACTTCATGCTTTACCTGTACGCCGTTTCTGTCCTTCATAAGCACAATGTATTTATTATTCATTGCTTGCACCCCATAGCTAAATGCTCAGCGTCTTTTGCATAAACATTGGCCTTGTCGTTGTATATCTTTGCGTTAATTAAGTCGTTACACCGTCGGCACCGACTGGCTAAAATTGAATACAGGCTATGAGCTAAATCATAATCCTCATTTAACTCTGCGTTTCTTGCGTCTTGTTTAAGTTGATTGCACATAATTTTGCTTAGTTGTTGGTTTTATATTTTATAGCATATGGTTAATAAAAATACTAATAAAGCCCTAATTGTTAGTTAGGGCTTTTGTCTAGTGGTCGCAATCATCATCGCAGTAATAGTCATAGCTACTATCTTTGTATGAGTCTTTGCTAGTTCGGCCTGAGTGGCTTGAACTATTGTTATCAAAAAATATAAATTTAACGAGTACAGCAGCTAAAGCAATTAAAAATAAAAGTGTACCTAATGACATTTTAACCCCCTAAAACCAAAGCCAAGTACCATGTGCAACAGCTACGGGAAAGAATATCGCGCCAGCTATCAAGAAAAACCATTCACCATCACCAAAGCACGTAACAACATGAGTAACCCAAGATGATGCCAACCAAAGTAAAAGGCAAGGGACTAATAAATCTGAAAACTTCATTTTATATCTCCATTAATTAAAATCACCATAAGCTTATTTCAAAAGCACGTGAAATTGAAATAACATTTAGCTATATACTTATAACTTTCTAGCCATACCTGCTCGCCAAGTTTCCTTTTGCTTTTTCATGCGCTTAAGTAATGAGCTTTGCAATACTTCACCTGTTTTTTTATTAACTAAAACAAGGGATTGACTACACATGCAGTTAATTGGATTCGCATCAACGCTGTAAAACTCTTGCACTTCTTCGGTGGTATAAACTAAACCGTGGCGACTAACATGCCAGCTTCGGCTGCTTGCCGCCAACGCACTAAACCAAAGCATTTGCTGCTGCCAGTCGCTATCTCCGTAAACTTCCTCGTTTAAATCATCCACCTCTGTACGTGTTGCTGTGCGGTATGAGTTTAAAATTTCAGTTCTGGCAATTCGCATAGCTCTCGACATGCTAACCGATACGCGCTTTTTAACGTCCTTAGCTATTTGCTGAACACCGTTACCGTCAATCATACCCTGGGTTAAAACTCGCCCTAAATCGGACGCGCTAGACTCACTCAACCCTTTCATTTCATTAAACACACGACCATGCATTAACGACAAGCGGCGCAATACGGGTGGACTCATCATTATTGAATCAGGAGTTAACTGGTTTAGTTTTGCTGTGATTGATTCTCCGACAACACTTTCAGGACTAATAGCAATTGAGTCATCGATATAAGTATCAATAGCATCTGTGTATGCCTCATCTAAATTACTGATTAGCCACCAACGATTGCTATACTCAATTGTGCGCAGGTTTTCATTGTCTAGTAGGTATTCACGCATTAACGAGTCGATAAACTCAAAGGTACGTATTGCGTCTAGCTCGTAAATGTATTTATTGGCTTGCAGTACGCCTTTGTTGATGGCAAACATGCACTTTTCACCATCTTCATTAACGCGAATATCTTTTTCATGCTTTGTAGGTTGTCTATACGAAGCCGTAGCGTTAGCTGTCTGCACTCTTTGCACTGAATAGATATAATCACGCAGCTTTTTGTATATCTCGCCGTAGCGCCTATCTAGCTGCGATTTAGCTTTGCGCAGGTTGCTCTTTTGGTCGGCTGGGTCTGCCGCATCTTTTGGTATTACTGGGTTTATTTTTTGGATATTCATAAAAAAGCCCTATTGGTTTATAGGGCTATTGTAGCATTTATAATTTACGAGTTGACTACGCCCCGCACAATAATATCAAACTGGTGTGGTTTGCTTTTAAATTTCGCGTTTAGATTATCAACTGTGCATCCAAACTTTTCAGCAACTTGCTTTAATGATTTTGCTCCCAGCTCTTTAGCGCGTTTTGATGGTGTCATATCACAATCTCTCCAAAACCAAAAAGTAACTATGAAATATTCTGGCGTGTTTTTGCACTTTCTTTTTAGTGCCTTTTTGCTGAGGTATTGCCATTCTTGATTTTGCTGGCAATATAAATAAGTCTTTCAACCTAAAATTACCGAAAGCCCAATTAATTACATTTACGTGAGTGCAGTGCATTTTGTGGTTGTGAATAATGTCCTGACATTTGAATATCATTATACCTTTCTTCTTTAACACTCTGGCGGCTTCGTTCAATGTTCCCTTGTAGTGAGCTTCAAGCTCATCGTACTTCCAATAACCACCAAACCTTTTAGCCATCACCATATTTCCATTTCCTTCCCTGGCTGCGCGAACGTAAGTTAAAAATGGAGGGTCAAACATAAGGCTAGAAACTGATTTATCGGCAAGTGGTAAGTTGTCGCTACTTGCTGGCGTATCAACAAGCGAAGGGTCAATATCAAAGCAGTGCACCGGATTTTCTATTTCCTTGTAAAACATACCATTACCGTATGTAACATCAACGTCAAAACGCTCGATGTTGCATAGAGTCATTATTGACTTAAGTATATCAATTTGATTTTCGTAAACTGATTTAATCATCACCAACCACCGCAATTAGTATGAATTATAGTGAAGCAGGCTGCCGAATCCTTTTGCCACTCAATCGAATTAAAATCATCTCGCTGACCTACCATAACATTAAAGCTGTCACCATTATCTAGGTAGTTGCACGCCTCTGGGTACTCAATCCTTACAATTTTAATCTGCTTATTTATATTAGCAATACTTCTCCCTATGCTTTTAATTGCCTTTTCTGTTTCTTTGTTCATTTCCTGTCCCCAATTGATTAGGCGTTATTGCCTGTCGATGTAGTTATAATACTAAATATACTTAGCGCTGTAAAGCTTTTTACTAAATATATTTAACTTTATTTTACGCATAAAAAAGCCGCTTACAAACATAAGCGGCTAAACAGTCGGAAAGGTTTATTTATTCTATCTCATCTTCTTCGCCAAAATCTGACAGCTTACTTAAATCTAACTCTTCAAGTCCTGCCAGTTTTCTCATTTCGTTACCATCTTCAAACAAGTCTGCTCCGCCTTTAGTTGCTGCTATTTTTTGCAGTCTCTCAAGACGCTCAATCTTTTCACCTATTGTTGGCTCGGCTAAATCAGGCCACTCAACAACAACCTTGTTTGCAGGTTTAGTAATTGCGCCCATCTCCCACAACCATTTTAGCATGCGCTTAATCATTGGTGTGTAAGTGTGCTGCTGCTTGGCTTTACAATCTTCAATAAACTTATTCATATCTTCGGTGCTGGCTCGCTCACCTTCTTGTTTGCCTAGCAGTATTGAGCCGCTTGTATTGATTGTCATGGCGTACAAGTTAAAGTTAGCCATAAGTGTACCAGTCGGGTCGGCTAAGCTTATTTGGTGCTGTGTAACGTCCATGCCGCCAACTAAGCGAGTAGTGTTAATACCAGCATTATACTCTTCGTCCTGCTCTTGAAATTTTGCCGCATAACTCCCGTTAGGGTCTTTTAGAGCGTTAGCAATTTGAGGGTCTTTAATGTTAAAAATAGTCATGCCGCGGGCGTTTTTAATAAAACCCTCTGGTGCTGCTGCCGCTACTTTTTCGCAGTTGCTTATATAGTTAAAGCCCTTTTCGTTAAACGGTGTACCTTGTAGCTTGTTAGGTGGTGCTGTCTCACTAAACGTAAACACACGACTAGCATGTAATTCAAACGCGCGTGTATTTTCATCACTATCACTATCATTACTCGTTACGTTTTCGTCATAGTTAAAATATTTAGGCATTCCATACTTAGCGCTTGAAAAGTCCTCAATAGTCGGTACACCTTCCGCGCTTATTTGGTCTTGCATCACCACGTCAAAGCGCACAATCGAATCAACACCGCGCAACTTGCCAATATCTTGCGCCAGGGTCTTGTCGTTGCCGTCTTGCTCTTTAGCTGTGATAATTACGCCCGCATACTCAAACACGCGGCTAAATTCAACTAAGTCTTTGCACACAGCCCAAAAGTCATATTCTTCAACTAAGCGCTGGCAGTCTTTTTCGAATTGAGTTGTATAACCATCGCTACCATCTTCTTTAATGATTGGCGGCATAGAAAAAGCTTTATCAGGCATCAGTTTTATACCTGCACCGCCAAACGTGCGAGCGTATGCCGTAAAATGGTCATCAAACGTTAGCGACTCTTTATAACCGCCCATTTTGTAAATGTCACGGCGAGCAGTAGTAAACGCAGGTTGCCAGGTACTATCAAACGCTGAGCGTGAGCGGTATTGTGTATGCGGCACTCGCAATTGACTATTACGTGCCATATTCTTTTTTACTGTGGGATGCATGAAAAAGCCCTAATTTGGTTATATAAGGCTTATTATAACGGGTTTTAGGTTGTGGGGCTATTTATGTGTTTTTGATGTATTGTTACAAACAAAAACTTTTTCAGGGTACGCTTTTTGGTATAACTCCAATAACAGCGGATAGCTAATATCTGGCGGTGAACCTGTATCGCGCGACTCACCCAATAACTGTTTAACTTTTTCTTTGTTGCTCATTTTAACTCCAAAGACTTTGCAGCCTTATCGTATGTTAAATACTCTTTTCGTGAAACTTCATAGCCTTTGTATCACCAACCTCTACGGCGGCTTGATATGCGCGGTAATGCTTTTTGGCTTGTGTTTCGTACCATTCTTTAGTTGGCATTGTTATCACCTATAAATTTGCTTAAGTCAAGCTTAAAGAAATTTGGACTTTCTTTTGTAATCTTGCCGTTTTCATCCAGTGGAAAACTACCATCAGGCATGCGCTTTGAGTCGTTAGATGCGATAACTTCATTTAGTGCGCCGATAATGTCAAACCCCATGAATTGAGCTGTGCCAACTGCTGTTACTATTTGGTCGCATAGCGCGTCAAGCAGTTCAATTTTTGATTCTTCGCAGTGATTTAAAAGAAGCAGATCGTCCATATAGCTACCTATGTGGCCTTTATAGTTTGAAGCAACACAACCAACTTCGTCACATGCTGAATCATCACCGCTAACCTGTAAACCTTCGGCAAACTCTTCAAGGTGGCAACCGTACTGCGTTGCTATATCTTTAATCGTAGGGTTAGGCTTTGCATCTTTAAACCATTTAACTATTGTTTGTATTTCGTTACTCATTTATAAGTCCTTACTGTTTCTTTAAAGTCTGATTTTCTTGCTATTTGCATTAGCGGCGATAGAATACCAAAGCTTAATCGGGTAAACCTTTTGGGCTTTGGTATTCTATCGCCATCAAAGTAACCTTGTTCTATACCACTAATCATTATGTCAATTACGTCAAATGCCGTGTTATGGTTTCTTGTTCTTAGTATTAGGTTTCCAGCGTATCGTATTCTATAGCCGTTTTCACCTTTATTTAAGTACGGATATTTATTGCCTTTATGAAACCACTTTATTTTGCCGTGCGCCTCCTGTTTTATTCTGTTTATGTGGGTGATGCTAACGTCAATAAATTTCTGAATGACGTTAGATTTTAAATGGGGGTTGTCGATTATAAATTGACGCTCAATGCTAGTTACCATTACCAAGCTCCTTTAGCAGTTATAAGCTCGTCAATTTGACGGTCTGTTATTCTATCAGCTTCAAAACCATTAGGTATCGCAAGCCACGCTACGTTAGTTAAATGGTTTTTGTTAAATGACTTGGCAACAAAATCTTTATGCCTGGCGTCTAAATACTCAGCTAAGTCGCTTTGGTACATCTCATTAATAATCTGCACTGGGTCAACTTTAAAGTATTTTTTGCCGCTGTCATCTTCACCAATAGCCAATAGCAGTACTTGCCACTTATGTTTTATTTTGGTGATTGCAAACACGGTAGACTCGCCAACCGGTATTGTTTTGTAGCTTTTAACATTTACCAGCTCTGCGGTGTAATCTGATTCAGTGTTGTGACTGTGCCATGCTGCTAGATTTCTAAGGCCAACGCGAGCGCTAGCTAAAGCGCCCTTCATTGGGTTGTACTTCTTACCTTTACGAGACATAAAGCACCTCGTAATCAGCTATAACTTCGTCAATGGCCTGAGTAGCAAATATAGCTAACTGCTCTTTAACCGTTGTAGCTTCGCGTATAATTTCAAGCATCACCTCGTTGTGCTGGCTTAGCTCTTTTTCAATATCGTCAATGTGGATGCTTCTATCTGATAGGCTAAAGTAAATCTCATCAGCAAGTACGCGCTTAATAATATCGTCTTTGCCTACATTCTCAAACACAGCAAACAAGTTAGCTTCTGTTACTTTTGATACTGATTTTAAAAAAAGCTCCTTTTCCATGTCGCTTTTTAATTCTGATTTGCTAAACATATTTACCTCCAATCAGTTTCGCGTTATTGCGTTTCGTTGTAATAGATAATATAAAATCATTTAAAATTAGTCTAATAACGTTTTGTTATATGCTTATAAAGAAAAAGCCACTTAAATTAATAAGCGGCTTTTGTTGGAGATAAAGAATTTTCTATTTAAGAGTATTCTGTTTGCTTGATTGTGTCAAACCTAAATAGCCAAAGTATGCGGCACTGCGTCCATCTTCGTTACTTCGGCCAGTCCAGCCGGTTAACTTTTCAAATTGCGACTTGTCCTTTTTCCACATCTTGCTAACTTGATGGTGTACGACTTTCACACTTAAAGAGCTGGCAATTCTTTCAATTTCAGTTTGCACTTGCTTGCACATACCAACGTTTTGCGCCATCATTAACGCAACGCCTTTGTTTTTACCGCTTGTTCTCTGTGCAAATATTCCCTTAACACCTTTTACATTTTCAATGTGCAATTCTATTTCTTGATTGGAGTCGGTTAACTCGCACTTTATAAATTGATAAATATCAATTAATGAGTAACAGGTAAGCTCAACTAACTTGCCATTGTAGTAAGCAGCAAAGCCGCTTTTCTCTGAATCTGGATCAACTCCTATAATCATCTTATTCATTATCAACCCCTTTAATTGGATATAAAAGGTGTTGAAAGTGGTTTTCCACCTTGTGACTCTCAACATCAATTATTTTAGCCTTTTCAATCAGCCTTTCACCTTCCATTTTTATGCTCGCCGCTCTTTCTCGCATGTCGTCAATTAAATCTTTAATGTTTTGCAATTCTTCGTTATTCATAAATCACCTATTGCGCCCAGCTAAGGGCGCTTTGATTGGTTAAATGTTAAATAGCAAGTTAGGGTGTTGCAACATCAGCGGGGCAAACGGTATGTCAGAATCGAAGTCTATTGACGGGCTGTTAAACCCGCCATTATTGCTGTGGGGCATAGCCACCGTTTTGGTTTTGAAAACCACCTTGTTGCTGTGGTGCGTTTTGTGGCGAATTTTGTGGCGCTGGTTGATACTGTTGACCACCTTGTTGTGGTGCATTTTGCTGTTGGTATCCGCCTTGCTGCTGTGGCGCGTAACCTTGCTGCTGTGGTGATTGGTTGTTTTGACCTTGCCCTTGCTGCTGACCGCCGCCATCTTTACTACCTAGCATTTGCATCACACCATCAAAAGAATCAACCATAACTTCTGTAGTATAACGGTCTTGCCCTTGTTGGTCTTGCCACTTACGCGTTTGCAACTTACCCTCAAAGTAAACTTGCGAACCTTTACGTAAATACTCTCCGGCAATTTCTGCAAGCTTGCCAAATATAGCAATACGATGCCATTCTGTTGTTTCTTTTTGCTCGCCGGTGTTTTTATCTTTGTAAGATTCGCTAGTTGCTAATGTTAAGTTAGCTACTGCGTTACCGCTTGGTAGGTATTTAATTTCAGGATCTTGACCAAGATTACCCACTAAAATTACTTTATTTACTCCGCGCTTTGCCATTACATTATCCTTCTAAGTTAATTGGTTGTACTTTAAATTCTTGCTTTGCGCCGCGCCTAACCGCTAAAAATAACGTTGCCGCGCTTTGTATATGTGAAACAGCATTAACACGTATTCCACCTATGTTTTTTTGCTTACCGAAGCTAACAGTTGGGTCTACATACAAATTCATCCATCGCCCAGCCCACTGCTCAGCATCTTTACCCCATAAAGCGAGCAATATTTTACGGACTGTTAAGCATGGCTTAAAAGGCTTCCCATCGCAACCGTAATAATAAATATGCACTGGCTGTTGAGGGTCATTAATTACATTAACCCCCTCTACTTGTATCATTAAATCGCCACCAACCAAGTCATCTGTGTTAAGTTGGTCTGATTTTGTTTTGACTGTGTGTGATACATCTAACATTATGCATCCCCCTCAAAAATAACCTCTACGTCATCAGAATAATCATCATCAACATAAAAATTAAACGTTTCAACTTGATCCCACTCGCCGCTTTCCGAACATTGTTTGTACTTATCAATATTAGCAAGCATTCTACCCCAAAATCCCCAGGCTATTAACTGCTCTTTTGACACTTCAAACACGCCAACAGGGTAGCGACCTAAAGCAATTGAACTTTGTATTGCAATAAATATAAAGCGTGTAACCTCAAAGCCATAATGCAAGCTTAATGTGTGAAGGTAAAACGCCGCTTGATGGCCGTAACCAAACTCGAACATAGGGTTTAGCCATTCTTTATCGCTTCGCCACTTTGACAGGTCGGCAGTCTTTTTAATATCTATACATGCACCAATTGATTCAACTGCATCTTTGTCTGGTCTACACTTTAAATCAACGCCTTTTTCATTATCGCGAACAATAACACTGCACTCATTATTGCCTTTCAGTGCAAGTAACTTGCTTGCTGTAGGGTGAGCACTAACACTGCCGGCCATAATTTTAATTTGCTCAGCTTCTTCGGCAGTCAAAACGATGTTATCAGGGTTTTCGGCAACTTCATTTTCAAACGCTTTTGTGTTGCGACCCTTTACGCTGCTAACTAAAATTAAATCATCGTAAGTTTCAGGCTCTAGCAATAAAGCATGCAAGGCCGTACCCATATCTTTTGTTTGCACCTTCGCAAAGTTTGTCGGTGCAACTTTAGACCAAGGAAAGTCGGCGGCGCTGGTTTCAATCATAAGTGAATCGCTATTAGATAGCGCTTGCACCTGCCTGTATTCGCTCTGGTGCATATCGGTAAATAATCCGTATTTTAAAATTTCTTTTTCACTACATTTTTCTAAAGAGTGAACTTCAAAATCTTCAATATTAAATTCCATTAGGTTTTACCTCCACGCCTTGCAGTGATGTGATTCCAGAATCTTCAATCATTTTAACTAATTTAGATTCAATTGCTGACACTTCTATTTGTTCAGGTACAGTCACTTTAAAAGTTGCTGTGCAAATATATTCTATTTTACCATCGATAACATCTGGCTTTATTTCTTTATCAGATTCAAGTTGAGCATCTTCAATTTGCTCGAACACTTCTGATTTAGGTAAGTCTAAAATCTTTTCCTGAACTGGTGCTTTAACTTTACTCTGCACCTCTGCTTGCCTATCAAGCTCAACACTAATTAAGTTACTTAGTTGTTCATCGAACTGCTCATCATCAGCAAATATAAATGACTTGATATGTATCTCTTGAAGCGGGGATGATAACCCAGCACGCAAGCTTTTATTTTCGGCTTGCATAACTCGGTCTTTATATATGCTTTGCTCAACAAAGCAATCTTGGCCGATAGATAAAACGCCCTCTTTGGCTTTCTTTGTTGGTTTTCCGCTTGCCGTAATATTGGTTAGTTTAACTAAGTGATCAACATCAAATATTTGAAATTGTTCTGAAACACCAAGCTTTTCAAAGTCAACTTTTAATATGTCAATTAATTCATCACGCAACGCATCAAGAGTTAATTTTTCAAATTTAGCTACTTGCTCGCTAATTTTATTTGCAGCACCTAAATACAACTCCTTAAGCTCATTAGCTTGTTTTTCAAACTCATTAATTGGAGCTGATAACTCCTTCTTTTTCGCTAATCGCAATGTGTTAATCTCATTGCCTTGAGCCTTAATTGATTGGGCTAGCTTTTTGTCGTCTGCTAAAGTATCAACTGTAACAACGTAATTTTCATACTTTTCTAAGTCTTTGTTGATTTCTTGCTTTGCTAAATCAAAGTTTGTTTTAATTACTGGCAATGTTGCCGTTGCTTCTACTTTCATTTTTTATCTCCATTTAGTAAGTTTTGTAACTATATAAAAACTAAACGGCATTGTTAAATACCGTTTAGTTATATGCATATGCTTTATTCAAACTTTTTGCGATTAATAATGCTAAAGCCTTTGTCGTTCTTGCGGTGGGTTATTTCTATTGGGGCCCTAAACGCAGATATATTCTGCTTAACTTCTGCTATTGATTTACAAGCAAATATGGCCTTTTGCCAGGTAGAGCTAACAACATGCTCAGTTACAAACTCGCGCCACTTTGCCTTTTGCCATTTGTTATTACCAAAGAACGGGTCGTAATACTCAAGCGCCACTTCTTCATGCTCCCAGCCGTTATGCATGTATGTGCTGTCAAGGTAGTAATGAACGCCAATTTTACCGCCGTTAGTCTCATCGATAACCATGCGCTTAACTTTCTTGTAATCTGCATCTGAGTAAGCTTTGTTTTTTAGGTTGGCGTTTGGGTCAATCATAACGGCATCGCATTTGCGGCACGATTTAGCGCTAGGTGCGTTATGTGCGCCGCACGACATACATTCATTAAACATAAAGTAATGCTCGCAACGTCCATCATCGCTTGCCTGTGACTGCCCTATGCAACGTACTGCATACTCACTATTCATTGTTGAGCATAACGGGCATTCTATCTGCTCACCTGCTGGCGCTTTGCCTTTTTGCTCCATGGCTTGCTGTAAAATTGGGTCATCGTATAAGTTCCCTATAGCCTCTATACTATCCGAATAATCAAGGACTAAAGCGTCTTTTTTAACCAGCCCCTGCTCCACTTGCTCTGGCTTCAAAATCCTTAAAACACGACCTATTAGCTGTATCAAAAGTGTTAAACTGCCAATCTTTCTCAATATGACGCTAGTGCTTAGTGATGGGCAATTAAAACCAGTGGTCAAACATCCTATTTGAATTATATATTGTATATTTCCTGACTTAATATCGTTTAGTATCTGTATTCTTTTTTTGGTTGAAGTGCTATCAGTTATTATTCCCCAACTTCCTTCTGGCAAGCATTCGGCAACCTGCTCACAGTGCTTTTTGCTTGCGCATGTGATCATCGTTCCGCCATCTCTTTTATTTGATATTGCCACAACCTCGCGAATTATTTCTTGAGTTTTCGTTTGTTCCTTACACAAGGCTCGACCCATTGCCGCCAACTCCTTACTAGTGAAGTCTTGCGCCCCTTCGCCACCCTTTATTTCAAAAGAGCTTAGCGATTCGTATTGATGATCTTCATCACCAAAACCGAAAACAGGAGGGACTAAAAAACCCTTATTAATTAGCTCGTAAGTTGAAACATCACTCAACTGCTTCTTCCAGTAGGGACCATATATAGACTCGCTGCCACGATAAGGAGATCCAGTATAACCAATTACTAATGGCGGTTTTTTACCTAGCGCCTTTGCGGTGTCATTGAAGTGTTTTAATATTTTCCCGTATTGTGTCTCTGGCTCTTCCGATAAGCAATCTTCCCACGGTATTTGGTGCGCCTCATCAATTAATATAGCTGTGAACGCGCGATCTTTAAATTCATTATTTAGAGCCCTACCTACAGTCCCCTCAGTGCCAAAGATTACTGGGTAATATGTTGACTTTTGGTTTAAGCTAGCACTAAATACAGACAGTTTAATGCCGATTGCTCTAGCATCATCAGCGTTCTGAGACACCAATTCACCCTGTCTAGCTAAAACCAAAACGCTATTATCTTTGTTTTGCATTATTTGCTTTACCAAAAAAGCAATTAATACGGTCTTACCGCCACCAACCGTAACGGATGAAAAGGCGGGTTCAAATTTACCGCTTTTATAAGTCTCCCTCATGTGCTTCAAGGTGGAGTCGTGAACCTTCTGTTGGTAATCTCTTAATTCATACATCTTAATCTCCTATGGCATATCGGGCCAGTATCTATTGCCCTTTGATGCGTTCTCACTTCTTGTTAATAATTGAAAGTTATCTATGCAGTGCAAACCACAAACTAAATCGCTCTTTATTGGCACTATGTGATCAACCTCAAGCCCTAAAGAAGATGATTTTTGGTAATACGTTAATATCTCCTTATTGTCAGCCCATGCCGGCATTGCTATCGACTTTTTTCTTGCGTAAGACTTCGATATTGCATTATATAAACTAGGGTTCTTTGCTCTTGCCGCCCTTTTTGATTCTGCTATTTTCTCTTTGTTTTTAGGGTTTCTCCTGAACCTTACAGATGATTTCTTGCATGCTTCAATTCCCTTCTTTGTTTTACTATACTTTAACCACCTCTTCCTATATTTTTCTGGATCTGAATTGTAACTTTTCTTTGCTTTTACTTTATTGCACTTAACACAAGATGAGCTTAAAGAGTACCTTTCAAACCCACCGCATGACTTGCATTTAATTCCAGAAATAAATTTCTTATCCCCTTTAGCGATTGCTTTGGACCTGTTAAAATTTCTTCCTGTTTTTGGTATTGCCTTTTTACATACCTTACATTGAGACTGCAATCCGTACTTTGAGCATTTATAAAATTCACTCGAGCTTTTTACCACCTTGCACTTGCTGCATTCTTTTTCTGTAAGATGATGTTCTACATTTTCCTGAGCAGTATTTTGCTTTTGCTGTGCCATAGAATTTAACCCCGCAGTTTTCACACTTAACTTTTGAAATCATAAATTACCTCTATATCTATATTGTGACGATTATTCGTCACATTGTCAAATTTAAATTAACCTTAATCCCAGCCATATAACAATCAGTAAGGTTAAATTTATCAGCTTGAAACAAGCTTTCTTCTGTCTCTGCAACAACGATTAAATTAACACCTTTTCGCTTTAACTCGTCTTGCATAAAATACAAATTGTGCGGGTCAAAATAACAAACTGTGTTTTTGTTTTCTACCCTGTTTAATTTGTTTGCTTCATACCAATTTTCGCAAAGGTAAACGCTGTCTTTTATCTCACCAAATATTGCACAGCTACCATATAAAAACTGCTTTTTGTACGGCTTAGGTTTAAACCCCTGCCCTACAATTTGCATTAATGATACTGGGTTTGCGTTTATGTCGGTTAATATTGCAATCTGACTAGCGCCTTTAAAAAATATTTGCTCGCCCTGGTAGGTTTTGCATTCACATGATTTTAAAAACGCGGTGATTTCACTTGCTTCAAATGGCGTACAATCAAAACCTAAACGCGCCCTAGCTGCCCTTGGCTTTACAGGTTGCCCAGTAACAAGTTCAGTGTCTTTTATGTCGGCGCCTAAAAACTTAGCTGCCTGTTTAAAATCCCAACCGTTAATATCTTTTAAAAAATCAAACACGTCACCGTTAGCGCCGCAACCAAAGCAGTGATAATACTGATCCTTCTCAATAACAGTGAAACTAGGTGTTCTTTCGTTATGGAACGGGCAACACGCCTGGTAGTCTTTGCCCGCTTTTTTAAGGGGTAAAAACTGCTCGATTATATCAACAATATTTACCCGCGCTTTCAACTCGTCAACGTTAATCATAATTACTCGGCCATTTTAGGGTTAATGCGAATATAACCTTCATTTTTTTCGCTATACCAGCAAATATTTCTATTTTGTAAAACGGGCATCAATTTGTCGTTAAAGTGAGCGGTTATTTTAGTTTGGCTTTTAAACGCCTTGGCCTTTTTGATTGAGTCAATAAGTGTTCTAACTTTAACCTCAAACTTACCTTTACTAATGTATCCTGACAGCGTATTTGCAACGTGTTTAACCTGCGATTCATCACCGCCAAAGCCTTCACTATCTGCCGTTTTTGTGAATGTTTTTAGCAACTCACAGTAAATACTATAAGCGCGTAAAACCGTATCGTAACTAATCGTTAAGTCCGAAACTGAGTGTTGAAAGTTATCAATTGCGTGTAGGCTTGCGGCTATTTTTAAAACTTGTTTATCCATCTTACCTAAAAAGCCGCGCATTAAATTAGACGAGTATTTACCACCATCAGCCATCATTGGCTCAAACTCATTCTTCTTCTGCATAATGAATTTTTTAGAGTCATCAGTTAAGCGTAATACAGTCTTTTCAGATAAAACAATGTTTCTAACTATTTCGCCAAACTTTGATTTGGTCTCGCCTTTTACCGGTTTAAAATTGGTATGGTCGCGATTACCTAGCATGTGAGATTCATAACCAAACAAAAAACGCTCTGTTAACCCGTTCTCGCGGTCTGACATACTCAAGATGGCCTTTACTGTTTCATACTGAGCTAGCACAGCAATTCCGCCGCGTATGTGGATAGATGGCATTGAGCGCGTTATACGAACCATACTAACGTAACCATTATCCCAACCTTTTAATATTGGCTCATTGTTTGGGGCTTTTTTTGCATCGCCATAAGTTAAGCCAATACTTGTTAATATTGATTGTGCTTCATCTGAGATAACATTGAACATACCACCTTGCTTTGCTGCCTCATTACAAATTGCCTCTGGCGTTGCGTCTGTGAAGTACATTTGATAAATGGGATGCTTTAAAAGTTTTTCTTCAAGCTCTGCTATCGTGTCGCGTAAATCCATTTTCTCTTCTCGACCAGTACAGCTTTTAAGTTCCTTTTCGGCCTCTTCAATATCTTGCAAAATATCTCTGCGGCGCTTCATATTGCCCGCGTTCAATTCTTCTGTTGCTGCCAGTATAGGGCTAGTAAAGAAATTACTTACGCCAGTTTTACCCGTTGATGGTGGTTGCGCTGTTGCTATGTATAAGTTGGTTGAAAGCTCTCCAAAGTAATCAACAAAAAAGCTTTTGCACATTGCCGCCGCCACACACCCTAACCCATGCAAGTAAATACTTGATTCAGGGAATTGCACTTGCTCTGAAACTTCTTTAGCTAAATTGCTAAGCGCATCATCGCGGCTATGGTCGATTAAATGCATTGTTGAGTATAAACGGTCATCATCAGTTAAAATTGGATCGGGCCAATATTCACGATGAGTAACTGCGCCAGAATCAGGCCCGTTTTTAAAATGCTCAAAACTCGCTATATTTTCCATATTTATATCTTGCGCCATTTTATTAAGTCCTTGCTGATTTATCTAAATTAATTACCAATGCAATAAAGGCATCTTTGCCCTGCACTGAATAAAGCTCCATTAAATGATTAATACCGCAAATCATAGAGGCTCTTATTATTTTGCTTTTTTCTAAACCTGACATTTCAGATAAATTTTCAATATTGGCGTGCATAGCTTCACCAAATTTAACTTTTGCATTTGACAGCTTGTTTTTATTAAGTGGCATAACGTTAACCTCAAGTAGTTATTGTGTGATACATGGTGACACATATTAAAAATAAATAACAATTGAATTTACCGAATGAAATACAAAAATTAATCTGTTTAACCTATCGAAAAGCCTGTCCTGTGGGTATATTTACCGTCAAATAGGGAAGCGGCGGTAAGCTTTGGGTATGCAAATGAGTATGAAAAAATCACGTAACTATCTGTAACTATTAAATAAATTTTAAAATGGGTATGAAAACGCGGTTTTTGCCTAGTATACATAGAAAATTAAAAAAAAGTGAGCACCTACAAATATACTGGTAAATAATAAAAAAGAGTAAAGTAGGTAAATTCATACCCACAGAGAGTAAATAAATAAATAAACAATAATAAATACATACACTTACCTTATATATATACATACTCATTTGTATACCAAAGTCATACCAGAGCCATACCCACAGCATACCCACAGATAAACATACCAAAAAAGCATACCCATATAACCAAAAGTTATTTAACAAATGAAAAGCTAAGCGTTAAAGTTAATGTGAATTTTAATTATGGAGATAGAGAAATGAAAAAGTTTGAATTTGAAAAGGCGGAAAATATATTTGTTAAACGTTTGGGTGGTGAAAATATTAATATTGACCAGAATGGTTTTAGTCGTGAATTTGCGTTTACCATTCTTGGCGCTGAATACAAGGTTATTTGGTATAACAACCAAAGCACGTTAATTGTCGGCGGTGTGCGAGTTATGTTTTTTGATTGCGAGATTTCTAACACTTGGCCTTCGCCAGCTGGTGCAAAAAGCAAATTACAGTTTCGTGATACTCATGGCAACTGTGTTGCTGTTATCGTTTTGGAGTGGCACAACCAATGAACCTAACAAATGACATTATTTTAGAATTTAAAAACGGATACTTTGAAATACAGCACAGAAAGGTATCAGAAACGAGCGGTAAAGGTTATTTAAGCGATAAAAAGACATTTGCCACCCAATCACACCTTGAGAAGTATTTAGCGCCTTACAGTGTTGCTCAGGACGTTTTAGCAGATGGTATTAAATCAGCTATCCGTGAAGCGGGTATTAAGTCGGCAATTGCTGGTAAGGAAGCGGCTAATAGGTTTGGGGGTAAAAGATGAATAAGCGATTCACAAACAAAAAGCCATATTCGCAAACAGGAATGGCCGAGAGAGCAAAACGCGCACAATGGTATAGAGACGTTCGCAATACGATTAAAAACGCTGTGTAGGGCGGGAGAATATGAAATTATCAGAGTTAATAGAAATTATCGGTGATGAAAACATTGAAGTTCAAAACGTTGAGCAATCAGCTGTGCGAATGAATAGAAACGCAAAGCATGGAGATTTGGAAATAACATTTGCGACAATGCACGACATTATGAATGGTGCAAATAAAGTTGGCCTAGTTGTTTGGTTTGATAAAGATGATTTTAACGAGGCAATAAAATGAAATGCAGAAGCCGTAACAATCACATAAACAAAATACTGACCATTTACGATATGGGTTACAAAAACGAATGGTCAATACTTGCGCCGCCTTGGAAGGTTGGAAAGGTTAGTTTTGATATAACCATATAACAAAACGATATTTAACCTTATTCATAAAAGCGAGTAAGGTTAAATAAACACTCAAGGAGATAATGGAAATGAACAAATACAAAATTGCACTAACAAGCTCAGTTAAGAATATTACTTTTACCGTTGAAGCTAAAACCGAATTCTTAGCCTGTAGCATTGCTAAGAATCGTTTTAAATACTTTAGCCAAGCCGAGTGTCACATTGCAGACGTTAAGCGCTTAAAAACGCGTACAGAGAAGATTTTAATAGCTGGGTCATTTGCGTTGTTTGCTACGGCGTTTGTTTTAACAGTTTGGCAGTTGGGTGGTTGATATGGAAACTTTAGAAGATTTAAAGGCGATTATTGCTAATGCGCCAGATGGCAAAACCATGATTGCGGAGAGTGGCTGGTGCTTAAATGATGACGACGCCGCAAATTTAGCTATAAGCGGTGGCTCAGTGCAGGGCGTTATTCGCTCGCTGTCTGACATAGAGCGAATTATTGAGTTGACGGAGTGCTTAAAGTCAATAGAGCAAACGGTTGATGGTGGTGACGTGTTGGGTTGCTGGGATATGATGAAGATAAGGGATTGCTTAAAATGAAAAACTACCCCCAACAATTTGAGCCTTGGAGGCCTGACTATCCTCCGGTGTGGAATGGGATACTCGGTGATTACGCTCGTGACTTTAAAGGAAAGCCGAAAACTTTTGATTTATTATCTAGAAACCTAATCGCATTCGATCAAGCTAAACAAGAAATAATCAAGGCAATGAGATTATGATTGACCAATCACTTATAAACAAATGCGAATCAGACCTTGAGTATTTTGGTAGTTTAATGAAATGCCAAGGTACTGAGCTTCTAAATAACTATAAATCACTAACCGAGCAAAACGCGGAATTACACAAGGAATTATCTAAATTGCGCAATCGGTTAGATGTGTTAGAATCAGGTTAGTTTAATTTTATATTTTGAGGGTTGATAATGGAGCTTTGGGAGGTTGCTAAAAAAGGCGTAGGCAAGCCGCCAGCTTTCAATTCACCAGAAGAAATGAAGGAGCGGGCTTTTGAGTATTTTGAGTGGCTGGAGGAAAACAGCCTTAGAGAGTCAAAGCCTTTCTCAAGCCAAGGTGAAGTTATATATGGAGAGATATCAAAGATGCGCCCAGCTACACAGCATGGGCTTTGTGTATTTCTAAATATAGGAGTTTCAACATGGCACGACTACAAGAAGAAGCCAGAATATTCGGAAGTCACAAGTGTAATAGAGTCCGTAATGTACGAGCAGAAGTTCTCAGGGGCGGCTACAGGGCTGTTAAATGCTAATATTATAGCTAGAGACCTAGGGCTTAAAGAGTCAACAGAGATGTCTCACAGCGGTCATATGCACCAGATACAGCATAATGCGGAAGATTACAAAAAAGCCCAAGAGGCGCTAAAGTCAGACTTTAAAGATTTAGACTAATGAAAGAGTGGGAAGAGTTAACCTTTCCTGAAAAGGTCGCCATAAAGGACGCTTGCGAGCGTTCTTTTTTAAACTTCACTAGGCTTTACTTTGAGTTACTTCAAGGTGAAAAGCTTTTGGTTAATTGGCACCATAAGTGGATAGCCTCAACTGTTGATAGAGTTGTCCGTGGTGGTAATTCATCAACCAACCTTGCAATATCAATCCCCCCAGGCGGCACTAAAACTGAGTTTATGAGTATACACTTGCCAGCTTATACAAATATGCTGGTACAGATTGGTAAGCTTGATAAGTTCAGAAACCTAAACCTTTCATTTGCTGACTCGCTAACCAAGCGAAACTCACGCCGTACACGCGATATAATTAACAGCAAAGAATATCAGGAGTTTTGGCCCTGTACGTTTGGGGTTAATCAAGCGGAAGAGTGGCAGATTGTTGACCAGAAAGGAAAGGTAAAAGGTGAGACTGTTTCACGCGCAATGGGCGGCCAAATAACAGGTGGTCGTGGCGGTTACTTTGGTCCTAAGTTTAGCGGCTCAATAAACCTTGATGATGCACTAAAGCCAGAGGATTGTTTTTCTACCACTAAGCGAGAAGCGCACCACAGAAAGCTAACCAACACCGTTAGGTCACGCCGTGGTGATAAATCAAAAGACCATCCAACACCATTCTTTATAATTCAGCAAAGACTACACAAAGACGACACAATAGGTTTTTGCACTGCGGGAAATCTAGGCGTTGATTTTGAGTTAGTATCAATACCCGCACTAATAACAGAAGATTACCTTGCAACATTGCCCCAAGATATTGCCGCGCTTTGTTGGCAGTCAATAAAAGACTCCGATTGCAGAGAAATAAACGGCGTTAAATATTGGTCGTACTGGCCTGAAATGGAGCATATAGACCAACTGATTGAGCTTTGGGGTCGTGATGAATACACGTTTATGTCTCAGTATATGCAAAACCCCATCACTATGTCTGGCGGGTTGGTCGATACAGCTTGGTTAGGTCGTTATGAGGTGTTGCCATGGCTTGAGTGGATGGCTGTTTATGTTGATACCAACTCCGGAAAAGTTAAAGACAGGAATGACTTTACCGTGTTTACCCTTTGCGGCATGGGTCAAGATGGCAATTTGTACGTACTTGAGGTTAGCCGAGGTAAGTGGGCACCAGATGAGCTATTAACAGAGGCTGAGACACTCTGGAATAAATGGAAGAATGCCGCGCCAAAAACTCAGCGCTTAGTATTGCGCAAAATGAGTGTGGAGGATAAGCAAGCAGGACAGGGTTTAATACAAACGCTAAAGAATAAAAATGAGATATATGTCGAGCCAGTACAGCGAGGCGAGAATCAGAATAAGTTTGTGCGCCACTCAAACTGCCAGCCGCAGTTAAAAATGGGTAAAGTTTTGGTGCCTAGGATACATGACGATGAAGGTAACAAAGTAACTAGCACTAAATTCTGGGATGGCTCAGAGGCTTTTAGCACTGATTGGGTTGTGCCGTTTATAACTGAGCTTGACGCTGTTACGGTTGGTGTATTAATGGATCAGGAAAGCGGCTACGATGACCAGTACGATACATTAATGGATGCTATTGACGATATGTTAGTTCATTCTGAGGGTGATTTATTAGACCTAATGTTTTAGGCCTTCACCCCCCAAATCAAACAGCGGGGACTTGTTGAGTTTAATGTTTTAACCCTCCTATATAACCTTTAGCTATATCCTATATCAAAACGTTATAACGCGCCTTGTGTTTTTGAGGTAGTATTTGTGTATTGAAAATAAATCAGGCAGGTCATGAACAACAAACAAAAACTAGAGCGCGCCAACCTAGTAGAGTCAATTGCAACTAAAGACGCATGGTTACACCCTTACGAGTTAGCGGCGCTTAAAAATCACGCGGCAGCTATGGCTAAAGACGAAAAGGTTAGACTGGCCAAGCTAGACGAAAAGTACAAGCAAATCCGTATAGCTCAAATTGCAATGAATAACGAGTTAGAGCTTAAATTATTAAAAGAGTTAGAGGAGATGGAGGGATGAAATATCCGCATATAGGTAAATCAACGGTTTCAGGTAGAGTGGTATTGTTCGCATCACCAAGTACTGGGGTGGTGGTTAGTGGTAGTTACTTGGCGCTTGGTATCGGCAAGTTAGAAACATCAATCGATGAGACTTATTTCAAAAACATCACCCTCGAATACCTTTCAAACACATGGGGAGTAGTTGAATCAAAAGAGCATGCAGAGTTTATTGTTGAGCTGGCGGAATTGCATGGGTTTGAGTTGTCGTGCATGAGCAATAAAACAGGCAAATTCTTTGCGTTTGACAGTGGCAGCATTGTTTTTATTGATTTAGAGTCGATAGCTAAATCTGGATGTAAGCAAATAACAATCCCATTGCCACCTAAATCCGTTAAAAGTGAGTGGCCGCAAGTTGGTAATGAGGTGGAGGTAAGGCACGACAGCGGGCAGGTATTGAAAGGAGAGTTATTAGCAATAACAAGTGAATACGCAATAATTCAGCAGTTAGGACATGAGCAGCATTTGTATCTTAGCGCTTGGAAGTTTTCAAAACCAAAAACGCCAGAGGAAGAGTTGCGTGATGAGTTAATGCTTATGGCTACACAGGCTATGCGCAATAGTGATTTCGACACAGACCATAACTGCTACTACTTAATATCTGGTTTAATGAAAAAATACAACATAACCAAAAAGGATAAAGGCGATGAATAACATTAAATGGGAAGATGGGGCTGTTTGTTATGCGCTTAATTTCCAATGGCGAGATGGTGCGAGATTGCCATCAAACAGCGGGGATGGTCTTGTGTCGGTTGACTTTTCGCTATTTATCAGTGAGAGAGACTTCCAACTAAACGAAATACGCACAGGCGATTACATTAAAACATCTGAGCTAGATACTGAGCAAAAGTTTAATGATGCTGTGGAGGTGTTTGAGTTGTTTGGGTTTAGCAATGAAAGATACACCCAGAAATATATGGGATTTAAAAAAGGTGCTTTAGCTATTCTTGTCAACCATGATTATGGCGTTGACTCCGTATCTAATCGTGAAGCATTTGACATGCATTGCAAGCGAAAAATAACCTACCCACAACTAATGGCAATCGGTAAATTAAAGCGAGCTATGATTGAGCTTGAAAAGTCCAACCCTCCGGAAATTCCGGATAGTTCAAAACGCAACAAATCAAAACAGGCTTATGAAATACTTAAATCATTAGACTATGATTATGATTTAGTTAAGCAGAGATGGTTTAAGAAGCATTATATATAGCCACAATAGCCATCAACCCAACTAAACGCTATAATAGCCTTACAATCCAATGTAGGGCTTTTTTATGCGCTTATTAATTATGACCAACACGGCAAAGTCTAAAGTAACAAAAGACAATGGCGTTTATAAAATCGAGGGTATACCTGTCACTGTAGATGACAGTGTGATGAACAATACACATTATGACGAATACCAAAATAAAAAAGGTATGCGCTCATTTATTGGTATGCCTATGACCTTAACACACCCAGAAGATGAGGAAGGTTACAATGTTAGCGCCTTATCCCCAAATGGCATAGATTACTATGCTGGCGGTAAAATCACGGACGCATACAACAAAGATGGCATCTGGTACTTCGACTCTGAAATTAAAGAGAAGAAAATGCGCTCAAATGAGGAAAATATGGGTGACTACTTTGCAGACCGCCTTGATGCAGGTTTACCTATCGGAGTAAGTACTGGCTTGCTTTATGAGAAAAATGATATATCAGGCGAAAATGCAAAAGGTGAAAAGTATTCATCAAAAGCAATTAACATTCAGGGCGACCACCTTGCGATGCTGCATGAATCAGAAGCACCAGCTGGCGGCGATGCTACAGTAATGCGCTTCAATGGCGAGGACGTTAATGTTGTGAACTTTGATGATTTCGAGCCATTAGCTACTAATGACAAAAAAGGCTTATATGCTTGGTTAGAGTCTAAAATAGACAGTCTTATAACTAATCGTTATAATAACCAAGACGAAAACATTAACGTTAATGATAAGGGGCCAGAAATGGAACTAAAAGAAGTTGAACAGTTGTTGCAAGCCAACAACGACACACAAAATAAGGCGCTTGCAGATATTGTTGCAACTGCTGTAGATTCCGCTGTTGAGCCGTTAAAAGCTGAACTTGATTTAGTTAAGCAAAGCGTAACAGCTAACGCAGACAAAGAGAAAGCCGTACTAGCTGATAAAGTTAACGCTTTAGAGCTTGGTTTAGATTCTGAAATCGTTGCTGATATGAACGCTGACCAGTTAACTAAGTTGCTTGCTAAGCATGATGGTAAACCTGCTGGCGGTGTTAATACTAATTCACGCAGCAAGCCTGAGTCTAACGACTTAGACGCTGAAATGCCAGAATAGGAGCTGATTATGTCACGCAATAAAATTTATGTAGGACCAGCTGATAGTGCAACGTTTAAACATCAACTTGTTGAAGGTTTAGCGGTTGACGCGATTGTGCCAGGCACTTTGGTAAAGCAAACTGCTAACGGCTTAGAAACTAGCGATAAGGCAGCAACCGTATTTGATAGCTTAGCATTAGTTGCTATTGAGCAGGGTGCGCACGTTGGTGCTGATGTTACTACACCTTACACGGTTGGCGATACAGCAATGGCTGCGCAAGCTCGATCAGGTGAGTTTTTCCTAGTTAGCGTTGCTGCTGGCTCTAACATTACAAGTAAAGGCGTTGGCCTTTCTTCTAATGGTGATGGCTCGCTTAAAATCGCAGCTACAGACGGCACTGAGCAAATCTTGTTTTACTCAGATGAAATTGTAAACACGGGCGCTTCGGCTGCTTTAGTGTTAGTACGTAAAGCTTAAGGAGCCTAAAATGTCATTAATTTTACGTCAAAGCCTTGCACTTAACTCAGCTCAAAAGCGTGTTATGGGCGAGCAATGGAAAGAGCTTCAAGCATTACGCTCTAACTCACTTGCTGACATGCAGCAATTCTTACAACTTACTGGTAACGCGGCTCGCACACCTGCTGAAGCTTACCGTGAGTTTGACGCAACAACCAAGATTGACCAGGTGCCAGCTGGTGAGTATGCAACGTTAACGCGCTTACTTCAAAAAGCTCGCCCTATTAATATCGGTAAAGAAGTGTTTGAGTACCGCAAATCAACGACTGCTGGTATTGGCCAAACTTCAATGTCAGGTCAAATTGGTGTTAAAGCTGACCACGTTGACTACAAGTATGCAGGTACTGTTGTTCCTATTCATGACATCGCAACCAGCCGCCGTTATCGCGAAGTTGAATCAATGCGTTCAGAAGGTTTTGACGCAATGGTTGATGATAACCGTGAAGCAGAGCGTTCATTACTTGGCGTTATGAACTCTTACATGTGGGATGGTGACGAAAGCATTAGCCTTAAAGGTAATGTTTGGTTAGGTATTAAAAACGACCCAACTGTGGCAAGCGCGACAATCGGTGTTGACCTATCTGCTAGCTCAACAACTGCTGATGAAATTCGCTCAGAAGTGGCTCGCATTCGTGATATTCTTTATATCACTAACAACTGCACTCAAGGTTTACGCCTTGGTGTATCTCGCGAAATTATGTCAAACTGGGAGCGTCCGTTTACTACTAACGATGCAATGTTCGGCACTGTTGCTGAGTATGTTGGTAAATTGCGTGGTATCGTTGAAATCTACGAAGATAGCCAATTAGTTGGTAATCAGCTAACAATGTACTGGGATGACCAGCAAGGCTTTCACCCAGTGGTTGGTATGGGTATGTCTACTTACATGGTGCCACGTCAATTCCATAATAGCGACTTTACTGCTATTAAATGGGCTGCTGTTGGTTTCCTTGCTAAGACTGATGCACAAAACCGTAAGTGCGCGCTTTACGCTGAATAGGGGGTTGCATGAAAGTTTTACTTAAACGTGACCACTACAGTGTAAAAGACGGAAAAACGGTTGAGCTAGAAAAAGGCGAGCATGATTTAGATCAAAAGCAAGCCGAGGTTTTAGTTAAGCGTGGCGTTGCTACAAAAGTAGAAACAAAAACCACCGCTAAAAAATAACCTTTAGCAAATTAAAAGCCCTGCAATTATGCGGGGCTTTTTTGTGGGTGAAAGGCTTTTACTTGTCTTAACATCCAAGTATCTGCATACTTCTCTCTTTCTTCTAAAGTAATCATATCCGTTATAACCCTAAGTGTTGTAAACCTTTCACACTTGATAATGTCATATTCCGCCGCCACACCTACGCTATCTAAATAATCCATTGCTTGTTGTGCTACTTGTTCGAGTGTCATTGGTTACCCGCCTTTATTGAAACTACATCAAGCTCTTTGTGTCGCATAAAATCAGGATGTCTATTCCAAGATGTTTCTGTATTTCTCAGCTTATCAAAAGCCCAATGATATCTGCCTGAGTTTATTTCAGCATTCATATACACATCACTGTAAACATCGCGAGCAGACTGTTTTGCTTGCTTGTTTTTCATTTCGCCTTCTCCATTTCGTCAAGCGCCCTGTCTAGGTCGGTTAGTGTCCATTCGTATATTCCAACACAAATAAAGTCACCAATTGGTTTTTCTATGGTGTCCGCTATGCCGTTAGAAAAGAAATTATTTACCAGCCTAATCTCACCGCTCCCAATATCCTGAGCCTTATCCATGTATTCGTTGCGTAGCTCTTTAGTTTGCAGTGTCATAATTTAAACCTATCGTTAAGCAGTGTTGGCGCTGGGTTTCGCATAATTTCATTAAGCTTATCAGTTACGTCGTCATTGTAAATCTTAAGCATTGACATAATTATAACCTTGAGCGTTTCAACTTCCGTTAAATCACTCCTTAGACCGATTTGAACAGCTTGATTTATAAGTGCGTTTTGCTGCCACACTTTAAACTCGCTTTCATTTAATGTTTGCAAAAACTTTTCATATGTTTCAGATTGCATCTTCCTATCTCCAAATATAAAATCATTAAACCAATACTAGCATACATTTCCCGCATGCTTTATATCGATTAGTTATAGGCGTATAATTAATCGATATACATAAGAGGATTTTAATATGGCAGATACTAGGCCGGATATTTTATTAGCTGCAAATACGCCGCTAGATGTTTACGCAGCGCTTAACGCTCAGGGTGGGTTTCCTGCTGTTAGTGTGGGTGCAAGGCTGAGAATACAAAATAAATCTGGCAGCCAAATATACTCACACTCCCAAGCTGACGAGCCTGTTAATGGCCGCAGTGGCGAGCGGGTTGAAGTCGGCGAGTATATTGAGACGGACGATGAAACAAATGGCGAGTGGCTGTTTATTAGTTCGATTGATGGGCGCGTAACTGTTGATGTTGTTGATGAGCTATCAATTGATGGTTTGCTAAACTCAATGGTAACAAAGCCAGGTACTAACGCGTCACGGTTTAAAGTTGATTCTCAGCCTAGCAGCTATGAAGCCAATGAGCAGTTCAAGATATTCTACAGGCTTCAAAATGTACCACAAAACCAGCAGCTAGTTATGAAATTTGAAAGCGTTAACGCGCTGAATATCATGGTTAGAAAGATTAATGTATGGGAAGGTGGGCGTGAGTATCTAGTTTATGGTGATGACGGCTCGCACACTGTTACTGGTACTTTCAATCCTATTCCTGTCTACACAGTTAATGGTAACGTTGAGGGCGGTGGCGCTCATCCTGTTAGCGGTGTTACTGCAAGCGTTGCTATTGGCGCTGGCATATTTACAGAAGGTAGCCCACCAACCAACGGAGATGCGGCTATGACCGATGCAAACGCAGCTAGGGCAACAGCGCAACCATTGGCAGACTCTAACCAGTCAGGTGTACCAGCAGGTGCTACTTTCTATTTAGTGTTTAATAACATTGCGCTTAATGATGATACTAACGGGCATTATTATTTGCAGTGGGAGGAAAGGTTTTAATATTAAAAGCCCTCATTGCGAGGGCTTTGTTTTTATTTGTCAGCAAATTGATCCATGCTATTTGTTGCTGTAGTTAGCTTAATCTGACCCAAATTCCAGATTCTATGAACCCAAGATTCGCCAGTGTAATACATATCGTGATTGTAGAAGCTGTTTGTTGATTTCTGCAATATAACCTCATTGCCATTAACAACCTCCTTAACAGATGCTAGGAACTTATCATCTTTGCTTTTTCTAGTTTGCACTACAAGCACATCTCCAACATCAGGCACATCGCTACCACACAAATTAACGTGACTTAACTCAACCATATAAACCCCCTACAAACTGCTAAAATAACTATCATCACGGCAATCGTGACGGCGTACAATCTTGCGCTTTTTATTGTTAACTACCGCAGCTTGCCAAATAGTCTTTTGCGGCTTCTTGCTCATATCGGTGTAGTATTCACCATCAAATATTTCAATTGTTCGTTTACTCATTTTCATCATCTCCAGTCATGTAATCAATAAAATCTTTTACTTGTAGCGCGATTAATAGCACTACGCCAATTGTTAGTATTATTGCTGTCATTTTTCTATCTCCATTTGGTTGACTTGAGCTAACTATATTTTATAAAATCATTTATTGCAAGATTTGTTTTTATATTTTATAGTGAGTGGGTAAATTAATTAATGGAGATATACGGATGAGAGATTTAACAGCAGAAGAGTTAGCGTTAGCGCCTAAGTGGGCTAATAGATATTTCATCAAGCATGGTAGAGATGTTTATTTCATTAGCAGCACTCACTTTAGGGCAGTTTTAATTGGAGTTAATGATAAACCTTTCTCTATTTCCCAGGGATGCATTGAGCTTGCCAACTCAATGTCAATACCTTTAATTAAAAAACCATTCGACATAACAAAGCATAATTGGAATGGTGTTGATTTTGAAGGCGTTGATAGTGACGGTGATATAAGCCTTAGCCAATCATATTATGTTGACAGTTTTTATATAAGTAAGCGAGACGCAATAGCTCTTGCAAAGCACTTTAATCTAACAGCGGAGGATTTATTGTGAAAGAACTTTTAAGTAAAATTGTAAAAAGATTAAAATGTAAACACAAGAATGAGGTTGTTGCATATAGTGGTTTGTGTATTGTTAGGTATAAATGCAAGGAATGCGGTAAAAGCAGGCTTGTAAATAGATTTGAACCTAGGCTTTAAAATATAAAAAGGGAAGAAAATGAACCAAAAACAAACAGAAATAATGCGCGAATACAGCGCTAAGCACGTGCCAGGTAGACGCAGACATAGTAACGTATGCTTATCTAAACTTGAGCAGCGATTTAAGCTTTTAATGGCGTTTTACTTTGCCGAGCAAAATTCAGATATTTACATGATGCGCGACATTTACGAGCAGCTATCAATTAAAATAAAAGATAGGCACTTGCTTTTGATTGCGGCTAATAAACATGTGGATAGCGACTACCCAATGAATAGCACAACACAGACTATTGCCAAGCTAACAAACTACCGCAAGCGTTTTAAGGTTATGAGTGAGTACGCAGCTAGATTGGTGGAGTGTTAATTGTTACAATAGGAGCACCTAATAATGCTATGGGATTTAATGGAATGGCTTCAGCTACCAAACCTAAACGCGGTACCGGCAAAAAGAATAAATGATTTAATCTTGATTCTTTACATGCTTTCATTTAAGAGGTCGTGGCTTTTTGCCATGGCCTTTGTTTTTTGCAATGCAGCAACTGAGTTTAGTTTTCTAGGCTTTTTTGACAGCCTACCTCAAAAAGAATATTCAGTTTGCTTCTTTCTTTCGTTATGCACGATATGGATATTAACAATACGCTCTCAAATTACCTTAAATATGAACAGGAGCTTAGCGGCTTGGTGTAGTATAATGATTATATTCTTGCTAACAATGGCGTGGGACAGCTGGCAAAATGCAGACACTGAAACGTTTATTTACAGTAATTACGCGACTATCATTGTATTTATTCATGTCGGTATCGTGTTTTCGTTTTATAGACCAAGCGCCACTATTAAGTTACTGGTGGATAACATTCGCAGGTGTGGCAATCGGCTTTGCGGGAATTACACTGTGCAATTTATTTGCTATACTGTCAGCAACTATACACAAATTATGGCGCAAAAATGGCTAGTCAGGACTCGACAGTTATAACAGAATTGCACTTGAGGACTATTGAGCAGTACATGGCAGAACAGGCTAAATCGCTTAGCGAGTTAACGGCGGCGGTTAATAGGCTTGTCGCACGTGATGAAAGACGCGATGAAATAGATAAGCGGATAGAGTCCGAAATAGTGGAGCTAAAAGCATTTAAATCTATGGCTGAACCTGTTGTTGTGCAAGCTACAAAAGACCAAGCGTTCTGGTCGGGCTTTAAAAAACAGTTATTTTACGGCGTTACTACAGCTATAATTATTTCAGTTCTTATTTTTAGTGGTAAACTTGTATATGACAACGCTGGCAAGAATAACCAGCAGCAAACTCAAAAGGTAGGTAAGTGATGCCACTAACAATAACACCCGCACTAATTCAAACTATATACGCAAACAACTATGATGATGCAACCCTACAGGCGCTAATTGATGATTACGAGTCAAAGATAGGCGAATGCTTAAGCGCGTCTGTTGGTGATGCTGTGGGCGGTCTAGTGCTTGCTAATTACATTTCTTACACCATTTACGATCCAACACTTACAATCAAAAGTGAGAAAGGTAGTTTTGGCGACTCAGTAACGCATCAAGATAATGCTATGGGTGCAGATGCTTACTTGCAGCGCGCTCAAAATATGGATACTAATAACTGCTTACTATCACTGCAAAATACATCGTTTGGTTTGATGACTTTGGGGCAATGCTCATGAGAATTCAAACTCCGCCACCACCTCCACCACCTCCACCGCCAAGAAGATATTGTGAAAAGTGTAAAAATTGCAAGAGGTGCAACTCATGACGCGACCAACAGCTAGAAGTGCCGATACCATTTGTACACTGTGGGAAATAGGCGAAACAAACGAATATGGCGAGCCTGTCGGTGTGGGTGTTGAATATGCAGTTAAGGCGCAAGTGCGTGACAACCCATCAATACAGCGCAAGTTTACAAGCTCTGATGGTAACGACTATACGCCCAAGAAGGTGTTTGTTTACGAGTTAAAAGATATTAACGGTAATTTAATCGAGCCACCAAGACCAGATAAGACTTACATTGCTGTTGGCAATTATGTTGGTATTGATAAGCCTGACAGCGGTGTAAATAAAGTCGTTAACTTTGATGCGCCGACTACTGGTGTTTTACGCGGGCAAATTCCTGATGTGATGGTGATTGTGTAATGGCCGTTAAAGTCGTTAATAATTTCGCTAAATTCCGCAAAGAAGTGGAGCAGAAAAAAGCACCTATGTTTATTAATGCGGTGTTAGATATTATCGACCAACAAGCGACATTTTACGCTCCTATAGCTTATGGTAAATTAGTTAATTCAAAGTTTAGAAGTTTAACGACTGTTGGCGGAAGGTTGCAAGGCACATTAGGATTTATGGCTAACTACGCTTTACCACTTAACGGCGATGGTACGTATATACCAAAATGGAAACCTAGGCCAGCGCCAAAATACGGCAATAAAAAACAAGGTATTCCGCCAGCTATGGGATATAACCCGCAAGCTAAGCCAGGCTTTTTAAGTGATGCACTAGAATCACCAGAAGCGCAAGCCGACCTCAAAAAAGTAATGAAGGTATTTGCACCATGACACGAATAGAAAGACTTAGAGATTTTATAGCGGCAAGCGGTTTGCTAACTGAGTTTGTTGACATTAAAGGCGATACTCAAGATGCGCCAACGCAAATGCTAGACTTTGTTGACGGTGAAAAGCTGGCGGCAAATCAAGGTACTCGTTATATTGCAATAGTTGACCCAAGCACAAACGGTGCAGCTATTCCGCTTTATTCTGATGAGCGAGAAATGAGCATAGCGTTTTTTGGCAAAGGTGGTACTGGCGCAAAATTAGATAGACGAATTATTGCAGATTATGCTGAGCAGGTTAATGAATACTTGCGCGTAAATCATCCTGACAATGAAAGTTGCATGTATAAATCAACACCGCGCGGAGTAAATGGCCCATTCACAAATGATGATGGGCGCTTTGTTTATGATTTAAGGGTTAGCTGTTGGTTTAGGGGTTGATTTTTTAAAGTATGCAGGCATAGGGAAATTAATTCTAACTTTTCCATGATACCCACACTCACTACATCCGCCACCAACACTCTGCATTGAGTACTCTGAATCATCAGAGCAACCGCTGCAAACTGTGGTTGTAACAGCATTTTTAAATAAAACTGCGCCAGTATGCTTGCATGGCTTTCCATCATCAGTTGAATAATACTTCCTACATCTTCTGTCAACGATAACACCGGCTATCTTGTCCGCTTCGCCATAACTAACAGGTTTCATCTTTCATTATCTCCAATCAATTAAATCACACTCAATTTACCACACCACAAAAACACATCAAGACTGTTTAGTTATAACCTTATTCTAAAATGTTATTTGCATGCGCCTGAATATTTGATATTGTTAATAGGCTTTCTTTGACCCGAAAGCTAGAAGTATTACCTTTAAATCTTTTAATAAGGCGGTGATAAATCTCCATGCCATTATGGTTAAAATGGTGTTGTTTAAATACGGTCGTGAGATAGAATTTAAGCGCAATCACTTAACAGATATAAATAAATAGAGGTTAATATGCGCAAAGCAGCTTTTATAATTAATTATGGGCATCCTTCTGAGTTAGGTTTTCTCTTTACTGATGGCACGTACCGTAAGGCTGATATTAACTCTAGCGACTCAAAAGATTTATTTTTACTTGAAACAAAAGTTAGTGTTGATTCAATACTTAACGATTTATCAGTTAAGATACTAACTTTAGGTAATGGCGACGCGTCTAACATTGTAAACGCAAGTGATTTTAAGTGTGAATGCAAGGGTGAAAAATCAAAAGAGCAAGAGCCTAACTTTGATATTGAGCCGTTAGACCACTGGATTGAATGCCCTAGATGCTGCAAGACAATAAAAAGCAAGTCCGTATGTGAATGTAGTGAAATTTCGTTATTTCAAAGGTTATTTAAATAGAGTTTATCGGTGTGCTTACTATGTCGAAGAGTTGAGAATTTTGCGAACCGAGCGCTAGGTAAGCTAGTTAGAAGCACAACCGATACACTCTCGTATTAAACAGAATAAAGCTTTCTAATCCGACTAAAGCCCGCACCAACCAGCGGGCTTTTTACTTTTTACTATCCTTATAACTAAATGCTATAATAACCTTCGATAACGTTATCAATAATTATGAGGTTTAAATTATGGCATGTGAAACATTGCTAAACACAGGACGCACAGTTGTTATTAGCTGGGCGGATGAAGATTGCGAGGCTACACCGCTAACAACTGAAACAACACCTATATCAAGTTGGGAAGTGATTGGCGCGGTACAGTCTTTCAATGAAAACTTTACTCAACGCACAACAACTGCAAATGTTGAAGGCCAAGCAATTACAGTTACTGAAACGCTAGGTGGTGATATTGAAATTACCGTAACTGCTCTTGATGTTGCTGATGTTGCAAGCGCTTCAAGTCAACAGGCTTTACGTAACAAAGTGTTTTCTGCTGCACTAGCTAATACGCCTGAAACACCTAAAGGCTGGATTCGTATGTGGGATAAGGCTATTAGTGAGTATCGTTACTACTACTGTATGCTTGATGCTACTAGTCGTTCAGGTGAAGTAGAGGGTAATCGTACTGCTGAATTTACTTTCACTGCGGTTCCAACAAACCAACCTACCAACCCATCATTCCAGCGTGAGACTATTACGCCGTAATAAAAAGCCCGCTTAATTGCGGGCTTTTAGTTTCTTGTCCATTTCCCTTTGCTCATCGAGTAAGGCTTTTTGCTGCTGTATGGTTAACTTGCCGCCTTCTTTTTTGCGAGCCTCTTTATACCATGGTTTAGCTTCAATACGCGCTATGTATTCAGTCATTGATAAATTAGCCGCTTGCTCAGTCGTCATGCCTAGCAATTCAATAGCTGATTCGATAAACTCATAAGGGTCAAACTCTGTTATTTTCTCCTGTTTTCCCACTGATTCAGGAGCGTCTTTAGGCTTACCATTCATAGCGTGAACAATACAGTGCTTTGCCATGCTAATGATAAAGGTCTGCGTGTCGCTGTCGATATAACTAGGCACTGTTTTGGCGCCTGACTTACTCATAAATAATTTAGGCTGCCACTCTTTAGGGAGTGGTTTATCAACGCACAACTGCACAAGATTGAAAGCCTCCCTGTACGTATCGTGATAACGCACTGGCGAGCATATAATTTTAACCGTGTCGATAATCTCTTTAGGTGTACCAATGGCTGCAACTCGACCAAATGAAGGCTTACCAAACCAACTATCGCCATCGTAATAGAATGTAAACTCGCCGTATTTTTCTAGCAGCATTAAGGATTAACTCCGTTCATTTCAAGGTAAACAATCATAGCTGCGCGCAATGGGTTTTTATCTTCACAGCTATAAATTACATTGCCGTGCGGCTCATAATACTCATAGGTATCAGTTGTTGCGCCGTAAATCCTACCATTTTCAGCGAGTGGCGCTATGCCATTCTCAAGCATTATAGGCCATGCATAATTAGCATCAGTAAGATAATTAACGGTGCAAATTAGAATACCTTGCGATACAACATCAACAGCCCCATCATTGCCATCACTCATAAAAAATTCAACATCGATACACGATTTAAATTTTTCATCTATTTCGACCACTGCTTTATTTATCTCAAAGTCACTTTTACCCTGCCAGTTACTCATCTTTCATCTCCAATTTATAAAAACATTAGCAACACTATAGCATGCCATTTATTAGCGCGCATAGTTTAAAGTGTTATAATAAACCCAGTTTAAATAATTATTTGGTATATGCGCAAATGGCAACTGAAAACGTAGGCGGAGTACAATACACGGTTGATGCTGATACATCAGACCTGATAACAGCAGAGGCTGCTACTAAAAAATTCACCACCAACACCGCTAAGTCATTCGCAACGGCGGAAGCTTCAACAAAAAGATTTAACACCCAAGTAAGCGGCACAGCTAAGGCGGTTAGAAGCGCCAGACCTGACATGCAAAACATGAGCTACCAACTGCAAGAT
>JACSEG010000008.1_pt1 | contig 41797 bp, 68 predicted proteins | sample 8225521 | NCBI WGS metagenome assembly JACSEG01 (sample SAMN15705060, study PRJNA637333) | viral metagenome | isolation source: viral RNA from sea star tissue | host: Pisaster ochraceus | place: USA:Santa Cruz | collected 2018
GTTCTGTAGCTTCTACTGTATTTCCTTGTTTTGCTAAATTAAAGGATTTATTAAACAAAGCTTTTACTTTCTCTATTTCTCCTTTATCCTGCTCTGGAGCATTTCTAATTACGATATCCAGAGACTCAGAAAAACCGTCTACTAAAGACTCTAATTCCTTAGATGCTTTTCGTCCGATTTTCGATAATTCTTGTAGTTTTTTATAATCTGCTTTAGACATATTCTATTTTTAAGTTATTGGTGTACTTTCTCTTTACTCTATAGTTTATAATAGCTTTACCTGCGTGTACATCGTACTCTAATATATTTTCTATAGTAATTTCGTTCCCTTGACTATCCGTTAATTTATTACTCCTAAGCAACTCGGAAAAACCTTGTAAAGTCATAGGTACACTAGCCTCCTCGTATTTAACATACTGGTTATGTTCTCCATTTATCTCTGCAAATGAGTTTATAAAATGGTAATTGTCCCAGAGTTTTCTAGCATCAAACTCCGCCCTCTGGTCTCTTGCTAACTTATTCCCAGACATTTTTACCATTTTTCCAGCAGTAAGGAAATGACTCGATAACAATAACGAACCTATCCTATTTTTTATCTGTCCAGAAAAATTAGTCCCTCCTCCAAATATACCAGTAAGATTATCTACAAAACTGGCTAAATCCTTTGCAAGCTCCTCGACCCCTGTTAAAGAGGTTTTTGTTTTTCCTATTGTAAAAGGTATAGATATCTCCACTAAATTTTTAATGTTAACTAACTTCTTATCAATTACATTTATAGGAGTTGTTATCGCTTGGAAAATTCTACCAGTCTGGTCGTCTAACGTGTTTTGGTCTTGAACATCATACGCCCAGTTAATATTATAATTAGCTACCATCTCATCAGTATTAAACTTATAACCATCTAATAATCTATCTTGATTAGTAAAGTAATTAGGCATTACAAAAGACGAAACTACATCGAATTTATCTCGTCGCTCAAATCTAAATACACCGTTAGAGATAATGTAATCAGCATTGTAAACCTCTTTATAAACTCTTATTAATTCTCCAAATGTATAAATCGGTCCATCATTAGTAGGATATCCAGACTCTCCTCTCTCTCCTCCTTTTTTATCTTTTCTAGGAATATGTATGCTATCTAATTCTGGGATAGAACTCTGGAACTGCAAGCCTAAATACTCGCAAGCTTTCTCGAACAAAGTTCTAATACTCATACCTAAATGATATCTTTTAGCAGGCAAAAGCTGTTCAAATATTTGCTCTATTAATTCCTTTATCGCAATAACGATAGCAATAGTGTATGCTATTCTAGCTATAAGTTTTAATGCAGCTAAAATAAAGTTACCCAAATCCCAAGCAGTTACAGCCACAGCACCAAAACCAACACCAACACCAATAACAGGAGTAGCAGCATCTGTAATATCTGCTATCGCCTCCGCTATACTTTGCACACTCTCTATAAGTTCCTTTGTCATCATGTAAAGAGAAATAGATAAAACTATCAACTGCATACCGTCTGGAACATAGTTAATAACGTAAGGTACTTTTACATAATCTCCAGAGGTTATAACTCCTTGGTCTGCCAAATAAGCAAAACTAAATCCGTCCGCTACATCATTAAGCCAATCGTTACCCTCTCTTTTTTTAAGTGAGCAAATAATTTCCTCTCTACCTAAAACCGTAGTTTCATCTGTAAAGTCTAAATAACCATCAAAAGTATAAATAGGGTTTCCCTCGTCTCCTACTACTATTTTATAAGGCTCTCCCTCAAAAATACCAACACCCCCAGTAAGACCGTTAAGGATTCTTTTCTGGAGGTAATTGTTAGCTTTTAGTACAAATTCTAAGTCGGTTATATTTATAGTTACGTCCTCCTTTTCATCTAAAAAATTCTTAGATATCTTTAAGGTCTGCCACTCTCTAGGCTCTCCGAAATCCTGTCCATTAATAAAATGCCTTGTTTTATATTTTGGAATCATAATCTACGTTTTTTAATTCTGTAAATGTGTCTGCGAGTCTTGTTACCAGTCTTTTTAGTTTCAGTAAATTGTAATATCCCGTCTACTAATCCTTGAACATCTAAACTCTGCTCTGGTTTATTCCTAATTGCTTTAGAAACTTCCTTTACCTCCGTAACTAATGTTTTATCCGAGTAAGAAGGAATAGCAATAGTTTCCGTAAAATCTCTGTGCTGTTCAGTAAAGAAATTCTTATTTAGTGGTCCAAGACCCGCACGGTCTTTTATTTGCCTAAAATTATCCTCTCCTAAATTAGCCATTTCCATACGAGATAAGAAGCCCTCTCCTCCCTCGTGATAAGCTAATATACCTTTACCCATACTATGACTCCTACCCTGCGTAACCCCTTTGCTATTGGTTCTTACTCCATCGATTCCAACTATACCACCATCCCCAAAACTAGCGGTTACAGCTTCAAGTATTCCAAAATCTCTAAGAGCTTTAGCTAAAGGATTCTTTTCTCCAGCATTAGCGAAATTAGAATAAGAGGTATAAACTGCCTTTATTTTCTCTAATCTCTCCTGTCTTTTCTGACGCTTCAATAATTCAGCCTCTTGCTCTGCTTGTTTTTCTTGCTCAAAAGCCAAAGTATTAACCAGACCCTTATCCGCTCTCTCTCTCTGAGCATCTAATCTCTTTTCTTGTTTAGATATAGTTTTCTCCTGCTCGCTTACTTGTTTTTGATTGGATTTTAAAACTTGATCCAAGATAAGACCTCCTATACGCCTAAATTCTTTCTCCCTCTTTTCCTGCAATTTAATTAGCTCCTCCTGCTTCTTTTTTTCGTCGTCTATCTCTTTTTTTATAGCGTCCTGCTTTAACTTTCTCTCTAAATCGTTTCGCTGTTTAACTAACTCTAAAAATTTCTCTGACTTATCCAGTTCTCTGTCCTCTAAATCCTTTATCTGAGCATCCAAAGAATCTAATTGTATATCTCCTCTTTTCTCCTCAGCAAATTCTAAAACCCTATTTTTCTCCTGCTCTAATTCCTCTAACTCTTTTAAAACTTTTTTTCTCTGCGATTTAGATAACCTACCTCTGGTAGATTCTAGTAATTTTACTCTCTTAGCGTTAATCTCATCCAATCTCTTTAGCTCATCCTCTGATATAGAATTAGATTCCGTTAACTCTCTAGTTTTTATCGTAACCTCATCTATTGCCTTACCTAAATCCTTAAAGTCTTTAACCCCGTTACGAGTCTCTACAAAAAACTCTCTAAGCCTATTAATAGGAATCTCCGCTAAACCTAAAGCCTGCAACTCCTTATTAAGCTCTACGATATTATCTATACTTAATTTAGTTCCATTCTGCAGAACATCAAAAGTACCGTCCTCGTTAAATTCTATATCAAATTTTAAATCCTTTCCAGACTTCTTAGCGAATTTTGTAAACTCGTCTAGCTCTTTTTGGGCGTTTTCCCGAAACTTAGCTAAGATTCCGTTATATTCTATTACTCTATCCTGTACGTTCTGCGTAGTGTCGTTAATAAGCTGCTCCGATAGATTTTTCTCTGTATCTATAAGGTCTATAAGTAAATCTAAATTTTGCTCGAATAAATCTCTATCAATTTCTCGACGTTTCCTAGCATTTTCCTCTCTCTGCAGAGCGTTACCGTTCTCAACATCTCTAAGACGTAGTAAAGCAGCCTGCTGCTCCTCCAGTAAGTTATTACTAATCTCTAAAGATGCTCCTCTTTTTTCTGCAAAATCTAATGTAGCTCTAGCGAAAGCCTCTCCTTTTAGACTTAAATCTAAACCTTTATTTTCCTCAGCTCTTTGTAGAGCATTAGCTTTAAGTCTCTCGTTTGCTAATTCTAACTCTTTTCGCGCTATCTCCTCCTCTTTTTTACCTCTAACAGTAGTTAGATTTAACGCTTTTCTATTCGCCTCTAGCTGCTCTCTAAAAGACTTAGTACTATCGTCGGCGATTGCTTGTTGTTGCTCTAATTGAAATGTAGTTTTTGCTAACTCTAAATTTAATCTCCTTATCCTATCCTCTAATTTAAAAGCTCTATCGATGTTCTCTAGGTTCTTGACTATAGACTTACCACTATCGTCCCATATTTTAGCAAGCCTCTCCGCCAAAGTTCCATTTTCTTTAGTTTTCTCGTTTTGCTCAATCTGTTTAGAGATTAAACCACCAAGCTCCTTAGTAACCTCCTTTATCTGCTCCTTATTTCTATCAAAAGCATTAGTTAACTGGAGAAAACCTAATTTTGTTTGTAGAAAAAATATCTTAGCCTTATCTCCAATCCCAGAGAAAAGACCAGTAAAAGCTAAAAATAACTCTTTTGATATTTCCGTAATCGCCACTAAAGAACGCTGCAGAGTAGACATTACTTTCTCCAATCTAGCAGCTCCAGCTCTAGTGTCTCCGAATACAGAAGCTAATGCAGCTATAGAAACAAGTAAAACCCCTATAATAGAAGCTTTAAGAACTTTATTAAGTTTACCAAAACTAACAGCAAATCGCTGCAGAGCGTTAGAGTTCTTTTTAAGCTTTTCCTCCATCTCGGCTAATTCCTCTTTACTCAAAGTAAGTAAAGCTACTAAACCACCTAAAGCATTATCAAGACCAGCGATATTAGTTTTAAATAAGCTAGAACTATTAAGAGCGTTAACTATAGACTCCTCGTAGTTACCTACATTTATTTTTGCTTGGACAAACTTATCCGAGTTTTCCTCCAGAGTGTCCGTTAATTCGTTTATCTCCTCGTTATATTCAGCTACTAAATCTCGTCCCTCTTGCGTTGTTATATTAACTTGACTCGCTACTATACGTAAAGCACTCAAACGCTCTCTTACCTCAGCTAAAGTCGTCGCTCTACCTTTTTGCAGAGTTATATTAGCTTTTAATATCTTTTCCTCCTGCTTAGATAGTTTAGTAGACTCTATAATCTCCTTTTGCTGCTTGCTAATTTCCTGCGTTACTGCTTTTATTTTTACTCTTAACTCAGCCCTAACCTCTGCAGATTCCTCAGCGGTTTTAGTACCAACTTTCTCTAAAGCGTTATTAGTTTTTAGCTCTTTTTTGTATTTAGATAATTGTAATTCTAACTGAGCTAAATTTTTGCTTTGTAAATCAGTTGCTTTTAAATTTTTCTTTTGAGTTTTTATAAACTCATTCTCGACCTTAGTTAAGTCTTTTTTAGCCTTTTCGTAACGCTTAAACGAATCCGTTAGATTCTCTGCCATTTTCTCATACTCAGCAATGCCCTCAGCATCTGATAAATCAAAGATATTTATACCGTCTTTAATTCTTTTAGCGTCCTTAATTAAGTCGTCTCCAAGCGCTTTAAAATCGCTCTTTATTTTCTCAAATCCACCGTCGTCATTAAAAAAACTACTGTAATCTACTATTACATTATTACTCATTTCTTTTCGGTTTTACTTCGTTCTCTATTTGTTCTACTGAGGCATAGAAAGTAAATACATCTACCTTATCTACATCGATTCCAGAATACTTAGCTACTGAAATACTGTATTTAGCAAAATCAACCTCTATAACTCTCTCTAAATTTTGCTCGTCGTGTACATTCCAGCTATTAGGTTTGTTTCTAAGCAATAACTCCTTTTCTATTTTAAAAACAGCGTCCTTAACATCTTTTCCCTCGATAATTTTATCCATCAACTCATTAACTCGCCCTATCCTCAATCCTCCCACAGTAATATCTAATCCCTTTTTAAATCTCTGTGGAAAATACGCCATTAGTTCCGTCTCTATTTTTTTTTTACTTCTGTCAGCGTTTCCATTGACTTAATATGAGATAAACCTATCCTTTCTAAATGATCCAGGACGAGATCCAGTCCAGAGGAGGAGATATCGTTATATCGTACATTATCGATTCTTTTAACCAATACAGCGAAAGCTCTATCTTTTGGACTATACTCCTTAAAAGCATTAAAAACCGCTTGCCTACGGTTGTTAATTTCCTGCATAGCCTCTTTTACTAATCCTTTCTGCAGGAGAGCCATAGTTTTTACTGTCCTCTGGTCGTAGTCCTCGAAAGTAACCCCTACCTCTGAACCTATCATAATATATTTATTCAATTTATTAAAACGTTTCATCGGCAAAGATTCCGAACTATCGTAAACCTCTATTTTATGCCCTCTAACCTCTACTATCATTCTTATAAATATCTATAAAATTATAAAATCCAAAAACAACAAAAGGGGTAAGTATTAAACTCATCCCTAAATAATCCAACAATAAAACTACTATAGTGCTAAAAACACAAATCCAGAAAGCTATACAAAACATACAGTTAGATAGCCTGTATAAAAATTTACCTTTATCGATAGACCAATCTCTAAACCAGTTGTAAAAAAACCACTTACTTAACAAGGACTCTACAAAATAAGAAAGTCCTAAAATAATTATACTAATCTCTAACATTCCTCTTTTATTTCTAATTCTAAATTAACTCTAAAACATTGCATAGGCGCTCTATTATACTGCTCTATATCATCTAATACAAATTCTCGATAAACCTCTCTCAAATCTCTTGTTATTGATTTTATATTGTATCTGAAATCAAATAAAATCATTTTATCAGTTAAAGCTCTACGAACATCTCTAACAAGCTCCTGCGTAAATAACCCTGTCGCTAATTTAGCTTTATCGATTAACTCTAAATTACACGAAACAATAATAGATACATCGTGCTTTAAAAAATTCTTTTGATTAGCTATAAAATTATCCTGCTTTTCTGGTCCAACCATAAAAAAGAACATTCCACTATAATCGTTATCTGGAGTTAATCGATGGTATTTATACTTCCCCTTAGAAAAACCTGCATAAGTTTCTGGATAGTAAAATGTTTTATTCCCCTCTTTTCTATAGAATCGCTGGGCTATGTGGTAAGGATGAGATACCCACGCTATATTAGCGAGCATTAATCGAATATCATTTACAGCCCTGTCCACTTCTACAGGAACATCTACAGCGACTGGCTTATCTTGTAAGTTTATCATTTGTTTGTCTTTTAAATTCTGGTATAAAATACTCTAAAAAAAACTTTCTCATATTTGAGGTAGTTGGTCTAATAATATTCTCTCCATATCTTTTTATTAAATACTTAGCGTACCCTACATCGCTAGAAACCTCGAACCTGTCGGGATACGCGTCTATATTTATCGATGGATGGAACTTATTTTCGTCTCTCGTGGTTATTCTATCTGTAGGCTGACCCTTAGCCTTTTTTATTCTAATAGTAGTCCTAGTGTACCCAAGCCTACCCGTTTGCTGATTCTTAATAGGATTACCAGTACCATCTATACCCTTTTCGTATAGCTGTTTTTCAGTTATAAAATCAGTTATAATAAAATCGTTGTCCGTTATAGTATCCTGCAGAGTACTAAAAACAGAATCCTGCAGCTCATCTATAAAATTTAATTGATTTTGAAATAACATTTTTAACCGTTTTAATTAGATTACGTCATAATCTGGTGCATAACCATCGTCCTCACAAGGCAAACACTTTGAATTAATGCCAGAGATATTAAAATTAACCGCTTTTAGCTCTCTTTGGTACTGTTGGAGTATATTAGCGCTCTTTGTCTCCTTATCTCCCTCTAAATCGCGTATAATCATCATTTTTATATTTTCCTCGATATAGTTAATTTGCTGAGAATATTGCATATCTCTTAAAATTAATGAGGTAACTTTTAACGCTAATAAGTTTTTGAATACAATTTTATTCGTAGAGAAAAATCTGGTTAAATCACAATTAACCGAAAGCTTTAGATTTAATCCGAAACTTTGGTTCGGAATAAAGTTAACATCTTCCATATCCACCATCTCGCCTACAGTAAAATCTCCTGCAGCAACGTAGAAAGGATAAACAGTATAATACTCGCTAATATCTCTCCAAGAGTTATAGTATGTATTATTACAACTACCACACGCTCCTCTATCAAAATTAAAGTCGGTGTTATTTATCGCGTTAGTAGCTACATCGTCTTGATAATAACCTAACAAGAACGCCCCTCCTTTATAACTCTCATCAAATGAGTTTAAATCGATATCTCCATCTGTCCACGTCCATTTACCAGTACCATCCGCCGTAACATCTAAACTGGTAATAGGCGTATTACTTGAAGTATGGAAAAGATAAATTTTAAAACTTTCTGCTCCAGAGAACTGTAGACCTATTTGCTGCAAAACAGCCTTTATACCGATAGCTGTATTTATCTTTATCTGGAAACCTACAAAACGACTCTCGTTAGTAATCTTATCATTAAGCCAACCGTATTTATTCAGTAATATAGAATCCTCTAATAATGTTTTACCATATTTCTCTAATTGCCTCTGGGTAATAATATCGTTTAACATTTCGACACTACCATCCCTAACCTTTTCCTCTAAATATTTGTCTAAATCTTGGTTGTCCGGGATAGTCGCTCTAATAATATCTAATCTTAACGCGGGGTGTTTCTGTTGGTAGAACTCTCCAGAATCTGAGGCGGTTAATGTAGCAGGCAAAGAAATTTCCGCAGTATCTCTATGCTCTCTCCATCCTAAAAGGTTTTTAAATACTGGCGCTATTTTTATTGCATTAAACATAAATTTTGTTTTTGAAATTAAAAAAACGCCTTACCTCAACCGAGATAAGGCGTTTTACTTATTAATCTAAATACTTACTATGGAGTTGCCACAGTAGCCGATACCTCAAATTTACGAATACTTGACGCTTTAGTAGCGATATCCGAGTTATAAGGTAAAACGATAGCATAGTCGAAACTAAATTGCCATTTCTCCTCTAAGGTAGCCGTTAAGTGATCCATACCGACACCGCCGTTTAATGCAGTTTTGTCAGCACACTTAGACTTATACTGTACTCCAACTGGGAAAGGTAATCCCGCTAAAGTATCAGTAAACCACTCCGTACCGTCTCCAGCTTTAGCTCCCATACGCGCAGTAACATCTACACGAGTTAAGAACCCGATAGAACCGTTAGGCATAAAGTAACCTGTAGCAGTTTTAGTGTTAGTAATTCTGTTAGAGAAAGTAAAGTTTTTCCCGTTGAATTGCCACGCTAAATTCTCGTTATTTGCTCCACCTTGGTTAATGTAGTAACGTACATCACTCATTAACGACGGAGATGCAACGATATAAACGTCCTCATCGTAAAAATCGTCCTCAAAGTTAATCGGGTCGATATCGTTGTAAAATAACTTACGGTTATCTGGTCCAGCAACCTGTAAAGCGTTTCCTACTAACGGGTATTTATCCGCTACGATAGGGCTGTTATAAATCTGACTCTTTGCAGTATCTAACTGCGTATCGATATCAGTTTCAATTAAAGACAAAGTAGCCTCTACTCTCTCTCTAATTTTTTTATTTAAGTCCGTTAGGTACTTAATTTCGTTCTTTTCGTATTGCGCTGGTGTCATACAAACGTCAAACGATAACGTTTTCCAAATAACAGTAACAAAATCCGAATTACTCTCGTCGCACGCAATAGTACAACTACGAGTATTGTTAATTGTTACGCTATCCTTAGTCATTACAGGTACGTCTAACTTACGTCCCTCTGACTTTAAAGCTTTTTCTCGTAAATCTGAATCTACAATAGAATTAGCTGCTACAGTCATAGCCATTACAGCCATTAATAACCCGTGTCTCGTTAAACGCAACTCGTCTCTATCAAGGTTAGACGGGTATTTTACTCTTAAATCCTGTAAATAAGTTTTTGCTAAACTCATAATCTTAAAATAATTAAATTAAACAATAAATTAACGTGGCATATCTGCAACCTTGTACCTGTTGTAAGCCTCAGTAGTTAACGTGTTCCAAGCTGGGTCGTTTCTCGTTACGCCCGACTCTAATAACACTCTCTCCGATTCCTCGATAAAAGCAGTTTTAGAGGTTACTTTGGTTTCGTCTAAACTAAGAGTCTTAACGTTTTTCCCGTCTACGTTGTTATCAACAATAGCACCTATAGTCTGAGGAGCGCCACCGCCCCCTCCTTTATCTTCATTAAAAAGCACGTCTTTTAAACGGCTCTTTAATACATCTCCAGCACTCATAGGAGTAAAATCTGGATTACTTAATCTACTTCCATCTGCTCCCAAGTAAAAAACTTTATCCCCATCTAATTTAGAGTTAGTTTTTAAATCATTGATAACAGTAGCTACCATAGCATCTATAGCCGTTTTAGGAATCTGGTCGTTAAATTTCAACCCGATTAATCCTTTATCTATATCTAACTGCTTTTGGTAATCTAATAAACTATTGCTAGAGGTTTTTATTTGCTCCTGCATAGCTTCTTTTTCGCTTATCCAAGTAGCTTTATCTTTGTTGTAGGTAGCTTCCCAGTGCGCTCCTGGACCATTCGTTTTTAAATTCTCAATCTCAGCAGTTAATCTAGCTACCTCAGCATCTTTATTTAATGAATCTTTTTGACCTCTAAGCCCTTTTAATTCATTAAACAACTCCTTTGCTTTCTCGTAGGTTTTCTGTCTACCTCCTCCGTCTAACGTAGCAGGTCTCTCGCCTAATATCTCAAAGATATCATTGTCGTATGATTGATGGATAGACGATACCTCTGTCCCTATTCTTTCTTGGTACATTTGCTCCGCTCTATTAGTTAGAGTAGTAGTACCTGTCTCAGTAGATAATACGTGAGCCGTAACACTTGTTAATAATTCTGCATTACCGTTTAACGCTTCTACGATTTGTTCTTGTGTAATTTCCATTTTTATCCCTTTTTAATGGTTGATTAATTATTTTTTAGACCATTTAATTACGGCTGCTCTTACCGCTTCTAATTCCTTAGAATCTCCTAAATCCACATTGTTATCCTTAGCGAATTTCTGTAGTTGAGGTAATGTAGCTGCTGCTGCATCAAAATCTCCAAGAGAATTACCAGAACCCGCTCCCTCTACGTTCATCTCGTCTAAAATCTCCTGTCTTAACTGTGCTTTTAAATCTTTTCTATCTTCTGACTCCTTTTGCTTTAAATGAGCATCTACACGCGCATTTACTTGCTGCTCTTGGAACGCTGTTAACGTTTCTACTTTTTCGTCGTCCTTTTCTAAAGATGGGTCGTGTAATACAACTAACTTACTAATAGGCATCGACTTTACGTGATTCTTTAAGTTAGCAAAACCTCTCTTGTTGTAGATTTGAACATAAAAAGAACGGTCGTACTCCTCCTTTAAAGGGTTGTTTTGTTTTTTTACGATAATGACGTGTACGTGCTTTTTATCAGTTTTTTTAATCGTTTGGTTAAGTCCCTTAATTTCCTCTGCTTTGAAACCAAAGTCCTTTAACTCTTTTACTGCCTCGTCGGCTCTGTTCGCTTTTAATTGTCCCATTTTTATTTAATTAAATTTAATATACTACTCTGGAGGAGTATTTGCTGGAGGAGTTTCTGCTGGGGGCGTAACCTCTGGCATTATCTCTCTATTATATTCCAGTAAAGTCTCCTGTATTTTATCTATGATATCGTTATACTCTAGGTTCTTACCAAACTCTGTAATACTTGTATTTTCTCTCTCGAATTTCGCTACAAATCTTACAAAATTCACTTTTAAAGATAAGTCCTCTGCAGATATAACTCCCTTAGTACTCATCTCGATACATTCTTTCTCAGAATAGAAAGGAAATCTATCTAAATCGATTAGCATTTTGTGTCGGGTTACTTTCTCTTGGTTTCCCTTATACTTAGTGCTTATTAATTGTTCGTAAATAGACTTAACCTCCTCCCTAGGTAATCCGATTAATTTAGCCTCCTTAAAAAGCTCCTGCAGTTGTTGCTCAGTCATTAGGTAAAACTCAGTACCGTAATTCGCGTCTACGGTTATAGATAGGTTTATGTAGTATAAGTTACCTACAGTAGAAACTATCCATTTATAAATATTATCTAATTCCTTTTTAGTTCTTAATAAAATAGACTCCATAGAAGCAAAAGAACCTTTTACCTGCATCTCGTTAACTGCCTCCTTTTGCAGAACATTAGATATACCTACAGTTTTAAACCTAATCTCTAGCTCTAAATCGTCTAGCTTTTTAGGAATATAATCCATTTTATCAGTCTCTGGAAAGTGCATTTTAAATTTTCCGCTACCGTCCTCTTTGTTCTTATCCCCTTGAAGTGTGATTTTGATAACAGAACCTGGACCAATTAAAGCCCCATCATTTTTATTTTTACATACCTGGCAATCTGCCCAAACGTCTACCTTTTTTCTTTGCTCTCCCGATACATTCTCTACCTTAACCTTTCCTCCTCTACATTTAACGTTTGAACATTTTTTAACTGCAGTCTCCGTAACAGGAAAAGGCACATAATGGTCTACATAGTTTCTAAAAATATCGAATATCGTCCAGTCCTCTAACTTAGACAGGGACGCGCCGAACGCCGTTCTACGTTTTAACGGGTTCTTATCATTAGAGGACGTTCCGATAAAAGCCCTAGCAGGGCAATAACCTAAGCCGTGAGGCATATTTGTCTCTAAAGTATAAACATCTGTACCCCCTTTATTTATGTAGACTCTATAACTAGCGTCGTCATAAACCGAAATTCTTTTAAAAATCGAATCGCCTACTTTTTCTTTTGAATGTAAAAAAACAACGTACTCGCATTGTCCGTCTTTTTTTAGATCCACGTCGATTAATCGGCTAGAGTTTATGTTTAATAAATATGGTAATCCTTTGTCGTCTCTATCAACTACTACTATAGAGCTTGGTTTGTTTTTAAAAACGTCCTTAGCCTGCTCCTCTATCCATTTCTGAGGATTAACGTCCTCTACCCATTTGTTAAGTGCTGTAGCTTCTCTGTTAGTAGATATATTAAAGTATCTGTTTTTTCCCTCGAAAACCTTGTAGAAGTCATTTAATACAGAGTCTGTAATCTGAACGATAGGTAAAGGAAAGCGCATAAACTGAGTTATTCTATTGAACTTTTTAACCGACCTGTTTTTCATTTTCTCGGTTAAAACAGACCAGTATAGCTCGCTTTTAATTTCCTTATCGTCCAACTCCTCCGTAAATACAGATAGAGCAGACTCGTACAATTTAATATCCTTTATGCTTTTAGCATTTTTAGGACTTTTTATTACTTCTAGCGCTTGGCTTTCGTCTAATTTCATTGTCAGAAAAGATATAACCCGAACCGTCTGCTATTTCCCATTTACTATTAGGTAATCTAAGCAATCTAAGTGCGTGTTGTTTTTCAAATTTTTGCTCTGTGTTAGAAACACCAAAAGCCTTTAACTTAATAAAGACTTTTCTTGTGGTGTTTTCTTTTGTTGCTTTTGCCATCTTACAACTCCGTTAACGGGTTAAAGTTAGGCGTTAATACTTTTAGATTCTCAGACCAACCAGCTTTTAAACTGAATCTAAATGCGTGAGTATCTAATGTACCGTAACCTGCGTTACTTCTGTCAGATAGGAACGGAGATTGAACCTCGAAACCTTTAAACTCAGTTGCTGAAACCTCAACTACTGCGATTTTACCTCCCTGTAATATTAAGTAAGCTGTTAGGTTCTTTTCACAAATTACCTTTTTTAATGCTTTCTCGACCTCTGGAGTAAGTTCCTTAAACTCGCAAGAGAATAAAGACGGGTTAACGCCTACAACCTCCTCAACACCATTAAGTGTAGAGTTATCTCCTCCTCCGTTGGTAATAGCTTCTCCAGCGTCGATAATTGGATTAGCTCCAATAAGTGGAGTTACGATAATTTTAGTGTTGTCTGCTGCTGTTTGTAATGCTTGCCAAGCTGCTAACTCTAAAATATCTGTCGGCGGAACGCCTGCAGTATTAAACGAGTTACCTCCTCTTTGGAAAGCGATTCTTTGAATTTGATTTAGGTTAACACCGCAGTCTAATGCTGGTATCTCCGTAAGAGCTGACGATGCTGGACAAGTACAATCCATAATGCTTTAAATTTAAAAAGTTATTAAAATATCAGTTTAAAGCGTTCCCGTAGCTTTCGTACTACAAATGTACGTTTTTTTTTAATATCCTCATTAGACGTAAAAAAACCCACCAATTAAGGCAGGTTTTAAATCTTAAAAAAGTATGGCAACTTTATTAACCAATCAACTACACCGTAAATATAGTTAATTTTTTCTTTTCTCTCTAATCTTTAGGTAAGCGTCTATTTTATAAACCCATTCCGTTTTACTTTCTTCCGCCAGTACTCTACGGCATTGCTTTACCTCCTCGATAGTGCCATCGTCTAACCAATCGTAGAACTCATCCAGCCCCATATTCTTTATCGTGTTAAATGGGGTTTTATGTGTTTTTTCAAATGATTTAACAATCTCCTCGACATCTTCTCTATCTGGTAAATGGAATAATTTTCCTAATATCTTCTCTGCATCCTCTACACTTCCCGTAACTATGTGTATTCCCTCTTTTGTTAAATCCTCTCCAGAAGCTTTGCCCTGCTGCACCCTCCTCTCGTCCTGCTGTTGCTTTACTTCCAGTAACTCATCTAAACACTTTTGAGCTGCCTGCTTAAATTGACGGGCGTAATTCATAAAATAAATCTGCTTCATTTCATATTTACGGTCTCGTCGAATGATATAAATTATTAATCCTATCCAAAGTAGGTTAGTAAATATCTCAATGTATGGTGTTAAAAATTCTAAATTCATAATTATTTTATTAATTGTTATTTACCCTGCTATGTTTACTTTAATCTCTATCGATTTATCCTCGTGAATGACTTTATAAAGGAGTATATTGTCGTCGTTCTTATCATAAAGAAAAAAACAACCTGCACCATATTTAACGTGTCCCTTATACTTATCTCCTACTAAAATATCTCCGTCAAATACTTTATTTCCTTTAGAGTCTACAAACCCCGTAAACTGAGATACTGTTTTAGGCATAACCTCATACATCGATAACGCCATATCTTGAATAAAACAACACCAGAAAACATCGTCCGTTTTAGTAGGGTCATTCTTTCTAATAAAATTACCCTCTACCCATTCTTTATTATCAATTCTTTTACCCTTAAATAATATTTCTCTATCCATCGCAATCGTCTTTAAAAGTTACCTCTCCTCCAGATTTAAGGATATGATTTTCTTTGTTGTACGTAATTTGCTCATAAAGCCAGTCTTTAGGTAAAGAGAAATGCCTACACACCTCGTTAAACATCGCAACGGTTTTATTATGCAGGAAAGATACCGCTTTCTGGTCGTCCTGTTCGATTGCTGTTTGTAGTCTTTCCGAAGCTCTTAGATATTCTAATATCTCAGCCTTTAGGATTTGCTGCTGTAATAGTGTTAAATTTTTCATACTTTTTTATAATTTATTTCTGAAACGTTAAATACTTTTTTTCTACTCTTGTCCGAATATATTATCTCTACAAAATGCCTTTGTAGTCCATTCTGCGGGCTGAACTCTTTTATAAAAACAACCTCTTTGTTGTTGTCTTTTTTACCTACTTCCGAATAGTCTCCACAAAAATCTAATCCAATTTCTAAGCTTCCTGTTTGATGAGCATTATAAAAAACACTCTGTATTACTTCTTTCATATCTAAATTTCTTCTATTATTAAATCGATAGCTTTTTCAGTTTCTTCATAGACAGACATTATACGCAAGTGCATATCTCTATGTATGTTTTCTAAATCGTGTTCAATATTTGGACTAGCTCCACCTGCCCCGTACATCTGAGGAGTATGCGTAATAGACTTTTTAAACCCTTGTATTTTGTGTTTATGCTGTTCGCAATACTTATACTTTTTAATTTGCTCTAGTGTCATTTAATTTATTGTTTTGTGATTAAAACCCGTAGTCTCCTAAAACTAAACTACGGGAAAAATTCTACTTATGGTATAGTGAACTTATTAGGATACCGCTTTCCCCCACGGAAAACATTATTTTTTGATGGTTAAACCTGCTTTATTTAATAGGTTCTCTATCTCGATTATAGTTTTGTGTCCTACGTTCCTCCATCTTAAAAGCTCTCGCTCTGTTACGTTAGAAATTTGCTCCAGAGTTACGTCTGTGTACTCTCTGCCATAAGCTCCTCTAAAGGTGTTTCTAATCTTAGTGGTTGTTTCTACTTCTGACAACTTGCTCTCTGGCTTATAAATAATCTTAACGTTAGGAATAGGCTTTAATAATCGGTTATTAGTCGCCTCGACCTCTTTTAATTGTTCGATTAATTGATTACGGTAATTTTTAACTACCTCGACTGCTGCTAAGTATTCTACTCTTGAAATCATAATATATTGTTTTGTGATACGTCAAAGATAATAAATATTTTGATTACCACAAATAAATATAATAAAAATCTTTATTAGTATTCGTATTCGATATCTGGAGCATCTGGAGTAAGGTCGTGGAACTCTCTTTGAGAAAAGGCATCTAAACAGTCTGGAGACTTCCCTTGTAAAAATACTTTCATTTCTTTTTTAGGTATTACGCCCAGTTTCCCGTCGTTATCTGGCTTATCCCTCTTGATAGCCTTACGCTCATACATTAACTGCTCTCGGAACGTCCTGCTGTCACTATACGGTCTATTTGCAACCTCTGGCAGCACGTAATACTCTCCACGACCTACAGCATCCCCAGACTTTAGGAAACATTGCGATTTAAGGTTTTTATAATTCTCATCGTTTAAAGCTCTGGCGTTATTGGTAAACTCTAAAGCGTCCTCGATAAAACCATCGATAAAAGCTCCTACACCGTCATTATCAAATGAGATATGACTTTGCGGAACTTCGTGCCTCATTGCTAAATCGTCTATAGCATTAATAACATCGTTACCCTTACTCTTATCCTGTACCTCAAAATCTATAATCATTTTACCCTGCCATACGATTATTAAAAGTTTATCCGAACCTTTTAAAGCGATATCCGAGGTAATATACCTCTCGCTGTGTTCGTACCTCCTTTTTAGGAAATGGTTAGTAAATATCTCTTTAAACTTAGTGTAGTCGTAGATATCATTATCCGTCTGCTTAACATTCCAGTTACCTCCTAATAAACGGTGTTTCTCCTCTGCAGATTGAGCATTTAAGTTCCCCAAGTAGGCAGGGTCAGCCTTTAAAAGTTCTTTATTATCGAAAATAGATCCACTAATAAACGTTATTGATTTTACAAAATCGGATACATCTAAAATCGTTCCTTTCTCCAGAGCTTTCTCTATAAGCTCCTCCAGTATGTTACCAGCTTTATCTATAACCTCCTGCTTAGTGTCTCCCCAGATATAATTATCCTCGTGCACCATAAAATACCTCAGCACTCCGCTACGTTCTGGAATAGGGTAACCGTCGTCTCCTATCCACCAATCTATTAAATCCCTAACCCAACTATCGGGGTCTGGATTACACGTTGCGCGAACTACAGGCATAACTCCACAGGTAGAACGGTTACGAGAAAGTAAGTAAAAGAACATTTTTCGGGTAAAGTGCGTTAGCTCATCAAATCCAATAAACGGTATTTCCGACCCCTGCCAGTCATAAATATTTTTTTCGTACTCTAAGTGAGAAAATTTAAGTTTAGTCCTTACGCTGCCAAAAAACCACGTTAATTTAGACTCTACCGCCTGTACTCCTTTGAAGTGATTATAAAGTTTTACGCTTGAATCCCATAAACCTCCCTGCGACTTAATCATAGGCGAGGTACGTCTAAATATTACCGCTCCAAAGTTTTTAACACCAATGTATCTAAGTATAGCAATTAAAAGCGTCCACGTTTTACCTGCTCCTGCAGCACCTCCTCCGATAACGATATCCGCTTTTGAGGATAAAGCTTGCATCTGGTATCCCTCTTGGGGTCTAATTTCCGCCATTAAATAACTGTTTTATAATATCCCTTTATCATTGTGTCCGATTTTGACATTTTTTAAATCCTAGGTTTTATAGGGGTTTAGTTAACTTGGTCCACCGTATGGAGACCGCTTTTATAACTAATCCACCTCTTTAATCGGTCTACCATTGTCTGGTAAGAAAACCGTAACCTGCTCGATAGGCTCTCCACCAGAGGTAACGTCCAACATATCCCCGTATTTCTTTGGCTTCTTTTTTCCTGCAGTCCATTTAAGGATATCAGCCATAGCGCGCCCCTGTTGAGGTGTTAGTTTATCGTTTCTAATATCCTCCACGATATCCTCCATCTTCTCTACGTCTAAATCAGCACTATCCTGCCTCGCCTGCGTGTAGTTGTTTAAAAATTCTTTATCGTATTTATGATGTTGAGAGTTTAACCATTGGTAAACTATTGCTCTGCTTGGCATTTTTATTTTTTCGGTCTTACCGTCTGCGTCTATTTTAGTACGTTCCTTATTGAGTTTAACCTTTTGTTTCGTGTCTAGGATTTTCTTTAAGCTGTCTCCTTTAGAGATTCTGTCTAATATTATCTCTTTTCTTATTTCTATTTGTTCTGATGTGTACATTTATTAATGTTTTTTGTAATTGCTTTTATCTGTTATTTGTAAATAAAGCTGCTCTAAGAATAACGCTTGCCACTCTTGGGTTCTGTATGTTAATTCTACTCCGCTAAGTTTAGAGGTTTTCCAAAGCACGTGTATTAGCTCGTGCATTAATGTAGCAGGTTTAAAACTGTGTAGTATTATAACTATCCTAGTAGTGCCTCCTACTTTTATCCTTTTTCCAGACTCAATAACAGCAACGGTATTAATCTGCTGGGGTTCACTTTCTAAAATATGTAAAGGTATTCCGTATTTATCGTGTTGGTACTTTATCGCTTTCTTAGTACTCTTTGTAATCACAACGTCTAAATAAAAATGCGTTGGCAGTAGAGGTATTGTTTTGGTGTACATTTACTTTCCCGTTTTAAATGTTAAGTTACAAAGGTAGCAAAATTAAGGAAATGTGTTTTTTTGCGCCTGGAGTTGATCCAGGAGATTTACGGACACAAAAAAGAGCGAGGGTTTTAAATCTCGCTCTAATTGTTCATTAAAAAAATCAACCAAAATTGACAGCTTGGTAAAAGTAGTCCTTAGACAAGTCAAATATAGACAAAAAAAGCATAGGGACTAACCTACGCTCTTTTTTCTTAATAATAGCTCCTCAACCAATTATTAAATAATTATGATAAACACTAAGCAAATATAGCATTTATTTACCAATAATCTCTCTCCAATTACACAAGTCCGCATCGTTTACAGCGTCTCTATTATGCTTGGAAACGGATTCTTTTCTGTTTTGTGATAATAAATAATTTCCAAAGCTAACTAAATCCGCCTCATCGAGTGTCTTAACCTCATCTGGAGCAGCACTATCTATAGCTTTTACTGTAGAAAAAGTTTTGCCATTCTCTGACATAACATACGCTATATCTCCTTTAGGTAAACAAGTAGTAGTATCCCCGATTACTATCGCTCTTGTTTTATGATGCTCTGGTTTAAACTCATCTTTAAAAACATCTTTAAATACCGCCTTAAATGCGGACTCCGTTAATTTGTGGTACTCGAAAACTTGGTAAGTACCCCCTAATCCTCTATTAGTTTCTACACCGTCTGGCGTATAAGTTCTAATTGTGTACATAATGTATATCTGTATAAATAACGCCTACTATTAAGGGTTTCGGCAATCCCTTTACAAACATAGGGAAATACATAGAGATATCTTTACGGGATTCCGCAAAGAGAATAAAAAAACCCTCTACAATTAAGTAGAGGGTAAAAAATTGCTATGAAAAAGAAAAATTTGCTGTATTAAAAAAGCATATCGCTAATATAAATAAAAAAGCTTACCCAGTAAAGGATAAGCTCAAACAATTAAAAACAATACTCATAATATCCCCATAAAATGAATCTTTTACAAATGTAGCTAATTATATCGGAACTCTGTAAAATGTATTATAATCAACTCATCCCCTATCTTAACGTCTTTAAACCAATCCTCGAAATCCTCAGTAAAAAGACCGTCGTTAGAGGCTAATACGTCTACTAATTCCGATTTAGTGTAGTGAACCTCCCCTATCTTGTACCCTATCTCTGTTATTATCAATTTTTGATATCCTACAGGATAGTCGCTACTTAAATCGAATATATCGTGTTGAGGTGTTCTATAAGGTTTACCAGACCACTCTCTAACAGATAAAACAGCCTCATCTAACCTAACCTCATCTATTTTCTTTTCCAATAGTCGAAATTAATTCTAATCGTGTGCCTTTTTTCCTGCGTGGCAAACTTAAACGCGAACCCTGTATATTGCCCTGCTCTCCTGTGAGTTATAGGGAATTTTTTAGCTAATGTTATTACGTGTGTTTTCATTAATAAAGTATTTTTGCGTTTTCGTCTGTAGGGTCTTTTAAGTCGCTTACAGCGTCACTAAAATAACTTGATTTATCCATCTCATCAATAGCGTTATTAATAGCTGTATTATTATTTTCCAGAGTATCTACTTTACCTGTTAAATCAGTTAAATAGTTCTCTGCATCTGACGTATCAGCGTCTGGAAAATCGTGTTTAATACTTGATAATTCAGACTCTAAACTATCTATAATATTCCTAATTGTTACCATAATATTAAGTTTTTTAATTTATACTCAAATCTCACTTTTCTAACAATACCAATAACTCCATAAACATCATACCCATAAACAATAGTAAAAAAGTTCTCTCTAATAATTGTGTTATCGGAACTATACTCGTCAGCAAGTTTATAGACTTCATAGATTTGATATTGTTTTAATAATCCTTTTAAAAATCTCCTGTCGTTTTTAGGTAAATCTGGAATAAAACCTAATACTGTTTTTTCAGTAGACAAACCCTCTCCGCAATTAATAACAGGAGGGGTACTAAGACAATTACAACTCATTTCTTTTATTTATCTGTTTAACTATTCCCTCTAACGCTTTTGGCTCTTTTTTGTACGCTTTTATAACTTCTATTAACGTTTCAAAGTGAAAAATACCCAAACTACATATTTGTTTTATTAATTCCTCCTGTGCTACGTATAGATTATCTGTAAACTCCTCGTTAGCCTGCCAAAACGGCTCAAACTCTGTAATCCTATACCTTTCTAGGTCTTGATTTAAAGAATTTAATTTCTTTTTAGCGACACCTTTATAATATCCAGTATCCCTAATCTGGTAGTTAAAATTATTAGCTACCTCATTCGCTATAATAGACTGCGTTACCTTAGTTAAAGCTTTGTCTTTAGGAGTAAGCTTGTCGTATTCCTCTCCAAACATATTTTATATTTTTATACCTATTTTTAAAGTAACATTAAATTCGTTTAAAAAATCAATGTTATTGTATTTATAATTAATCTTATTGTAGTTGAATTTAATACCTACAAAAAAATAATCAGACGTATTATGTAACAAATCTGCCTCTAATCCATAAATAGGAGCTGAAATCCCGTTTATTTTAGATATTCCAATCTTTGCACCTGCAAAAAAATCAATAGAATTTTTAGAAAAGAAATAACCTACTCCACCTCCCCAGTCTAACCTAGAATCATTATCTGCAACAAAATAATTAATATACCAGTTATCAAATACTGGAGTAATCTCAAATCCTTTTATTTTGCTAGTATCTGTGTTAATTGAAAAATTAATAAACTCTTGACTAAACAAATTAAGGCTAAATAATAGGATAAATACTGTTGCTCTACTTTTCATTTAAACAGCATTTTTTATATTTTTTTTCAGACCCACAAGGGCAAAGCTCATTCCTACCAACTTTATTACCTCCAGTAATTGTACCTAATTTAATATTAGGCATAGCCTGCAGGAGCTTATCTAAACCTGTGTCCTCTAAAATATCTCTATTCTCATCACTACAAATAAAGTCGGTAACAGCTCCGTAACTGGTTTTATAACCTCTATCCTTATATCCGTTGGTAATTGATATTATTTGCTCTAAATGGATATCTGCGTGCGATATCCCTGCAGTCGCTAAGGACTTACTAATTTGTTTTTTAAGATTGTCTTTATTGCTCATCTTTAAAAATTCTTTTATCTAAAATGTTATCAAAATATCGCCATACAAAACGACGACCTCTATAGTCTTGGTTCGATAAAAATAACCATTTCATAGTATTAAAATCAAACCATCCGACGGTATGCTCATCCAAGCAAGGTAGGTAGACTAGAACATCTACCGAAAACCTGCTTTGCGCTCTATTTATCTCCTCTGGAAAATCCTTTCCCTCGTAAAAATCGCTGCTCATCTAAAATCTTTTTAATTACAGTATAAATTACGTGAGATATATTATACAGAATGAATATCCAAAATATAAAACTCATCCCTTTATCTGGAAATAGTAGATTTAAAATAGCTAATAGAATTACATTTATAACTCTATAATTATTTACTCTCTCCTTTACGATTTTTGTAGTATGCTTGATAGTGCTTTTCTCTGTTAAAATCACGACCTCGTCGATATCCTCATCCGTAAGGAGTATTAAATGCTCGTTTCTAAAATATTCAAATAATTTATTTCTGTCCGTTTGTTTCATTTTCTAGTGTTTTAAGTACTTTTTTAGCTAATTCTACGCTATTTTCTGCTACGTATTCTTTTTCTATAAAGCTAGCCGATAAATACCCCTGCATAGCCTTAGCGGTAAAGTATTCTAACTTAGTTAATCCAGTTTGTAAATAATCAGTATCTATACAAGCGAAAGCCCCTTTATCTATGTTTTTTGTTTTATTTCCCTCCATAACTATAGATTTACATACCCTTTCGGGAAATATTTAAGGTTGTCTTTTCTCCAGTCTCTATCGTGATAATCAAAACAAAACTCTGCTCCGAAATACCCAAAAGCCTTTTGCCTACCCTCTCGGTAGTTTTTCGCATCAAACACCGCTACCGTGTCCTTATCTAACGTTTTACCGTTAACAGAGTGAGCGTGCGTTTGCCCGAAAGTTACATAGTGTTTAGGCATATTAAGAATATGAATGATTATACTGTACAGGGTTTATAGAAAACCCCACATTACTATCCTTACCAGAAAAGAAATCGTTTACAAAATTCTCTGCAGAATTATTAAACTTTTTTAATTCATTTACAAGACTATCCGTTAGCCTTGATTTTGCTTTTTCCTGCAAAACTTCCATAGGCAAAACCTCATCCCCAAACCTAGCGATTAAATGCTTAGTCTCTGAATGACTTTCAGATTTAATATAACCGACTACTACAGGGTCTGGGCTTATTTCGTCATACCATACTTTAATAGAATTAAAATAACCCTCTCTCTCACATAAAGCTATTTGAGCCAAAACCTCCAAAGGAATTGTAGATTTATTATACTTTGTGTAAGGCACTGCGGTTGGACATAATGTAGAGAAAACACGCATTAAATTAGTATTCATAAATAAATAAGGGCTAGGGCTTCCAGATTTTGACTCTCCTTTAAGCATTGATAATTGCCCCTCCATACCAAGCTCCTCGCATTGTTTTTTCCAAGCTTCTACCTCCTCTACGTTTTCTACCATAGATTCTAATTCTGGTTCTAAATAAATTTCTACTGCCATTTTTATTTTAATTTAGTTATTAAGTTTTTTGTATAAATATCTCCATCGTCGTCTACATAAATATCTGATGATGATAAATGTAAAAGAGTGTCGTTAAAATCGATTTCGGTTTTCATATTAATCCAAATCGCTACCTCTATTTGGAAACCTCCCTTAATATCGGTTATCATTTGCTCCAGATTATCGTTATACTTATCCTTTGCCTCTTGTAAAGTTAAACCAGTATAATCGTGTACTATTTTAACTCCATTGAAATATTGAAAAGCGCAGTCTCCCATTATTTACTTTCTTTCATTAAAGCCTCAAATACACCATCTTTAAGCATATTTTGCTGTTTTAAACCACTTATTACCTGCGAAGCAAATAACATATCATATCTGCTTTTAACTTCTTTTACGCATCGTTCGGCATCCTGCTTTACAGCTTTAATCATCAAATCGTCTCTACGTCCTCCAGTCTCACTAAAGACTTTCCTTACCCATTCCTGTAAACTCATTGGCTCGTCAGAACCATATCTACTCTCTATTTTTCCGTTTTTAGCAAAATCTTTTACCGACTTCTCAATAGTAGTACTTATCTCCTCAGTAACTAATGTTTTTACTTGCGATTGAATTTGTTGCTTAAATTCATTGCCGTAAAAAGTAATCAACTGTCTTTTTGTATCCCCTATAATAGAGTCCTTAATACCGTCTTTTAGGTCAAACTCCATAGTATCATACTCTGGGTTAAAATCCTCGAATAACTCGTCTAATACTTCCTGTACGTCTACTTTTACTGTGATTTTCATAATAAATCGCTTTTAAATTGTTTCTATAATTATTTTTACTCTTACTTTTTTATTAAACCTTACCTCTACATCGTGAGGATAAGCATTTTTTTCTCTTGAAAAGGTGCAAACCTTTTGTAATTGAGAGTTAATAAATTCGTTAAATTTACCATCTAATAACTCTCCCTTACTATAATTTCTTTCGTAACTGCTTTTAGTCATAACCGTTAATTTCTTCTCTTGCAAAATCATCCCATAAACGACGCTCTAACTCCCCAAGGTCTTTACTCTCGTAACAACTTCTATCTACTGTTAAATGATATCCACCGTTGTCTAATACCTCTATAAATAAACCATCTGAATAGTTATAAGCTTTTTTAGATTCTACTACAGCTCCATACTCCTCCTCTATCTCCTCAAAAGTCATTAATTTTTTAGTATCTACAAATTCCTCGAAAGTAGTTTTTTTATTAAAGTCTATTTTCTTTGCTTCTAATTTACCAAAGTTTATAGTTTGTAAATCTGTTAACGTAGCGTTACAATCGTCTGCTAAATTCATTGCTTTAACAACTAAATTAGCCTCGTTAATTAATTGTTGTTCGTTTTCTCCGTACACGTATAGTGTAATAGTAGCTGCTGCTCTTAATTTTGTCATTGTGATAATATTGTTTTGTGATACGTCAAAGATAATAAAAGTTTTTATTATAATCCAAAGAAAATAATAAAAACTTTTATTAGATATTTAATTAAAAAGGTAAATCGTCGCCGTCTTTTGCTGCCGAAACATCTGGAGCAGGTGCTGGATTCTGTGCTGCCCCTCCATTTCCTGAGTTATTACCTTTAGTCGATAACATCGTCATTTCTTTAACGTTTACCTCAGTAGTATATCTCTTTTCTCCATCTTGCTCCCATTGTCTAGTCCTTAGACTTCCCTCTACATAAACTTTATCTCCTTTTTTTAGGTATTTTTCGCATACCTCAGCCAGTTTATTGCGCACGACTACATTATGCCAATCTACGTTAGTAATCTTTTGCCCCTCTTTATTAGTGTAGCTTTCATTAGTTGCCAAAGAAAAACGACCAATACTATTACCTCCCTCGAAATAATGCATTTTTACCTCATCTCCTAAATGACCTATTAAAATTACTTTGTTTACTGTTCCTGCCATCTTAAATTATTGTTTTTATGGTTTATAAAATTGTAAAATATGTTCTATTACTGTTAGTGTCCATCCGTCTCCTAATAATCCTGCTGCTTGATTCCTTGTAAGGATATCGCAATAATTATCGGGAAACCCCTGCAACCTACATAACTCTATTTTATTAAGTAGACGTATCTTTAGTCCATCTACTGCGTATAAAGGCTCGTCAGTTTGCAATAGCGCAGGGCTTTTTCCTTTTGTTATTCTACCTCGCCTCTTTGTGCTTGTAGGAAAAGCCAAATTTAAGCAATCGTTTTCAGTTACTTGCGCATAACCTTTCTTAGTATTTGTTTTACAGAATAATTTACCATCTCTCTCAAAAAGCAAGTCAGATACCAGATTGTAAACTACTGGTAATAGAGACCTTTTTACTCTTTTTTTATAAAACTCTTGGGCTTTTTCGCTTCCTGGATCTTTGAAATGACTATTTTCTCCCTGCCTTTCCATAAGCGTTAAAGATTTGTCTCTAAAAACAAATCCATCCGTTAAAATATCTTTAAATAATATTCCCCTGTCTTTAGGCTGAGGTATATCTGTTACCGTGTCTCCGAAAAGACCATCCCTAGCAGTTTTAATATTTGTCCAATAATATCTATCCCTTAACTGAGCTGTAACCAGAGACGAGTTAATGCGAACTGGGTAAACCCCAAGCTCTCTACTCATTATTCCGATATCTAACCTAGAAGCACTACCTACATTCTCTTGCAAAAAACTAACATTAGGGTTTACTTTTCTAATATGTTCTAAAATATCTATAAATACAAAAAACAAACTACTATTTGCTCCGTAAATACCCTCTTTATTACCTGCGTTCGACAAATCTTTACAAGGCGAACCGCTCAAAACTAAATCTACACTTTTCCAGTCTATATCCCAGTTTTTCCAGTTTAGAATATCTCCCAACTCTATAACGTCTGGGAAATGATGAGCAGTTATTTTAATTGCGTTTTTCTTTATCTCACTAGAATAATATTTTTTAACATTAAAACCAGCGTTTATAAGAGCTTGGTATCCTGTACTCATTCCGTTAAACAACGATAATACTACAATCTCTTTACTCATTCCTAAACATTTTAGTTTGCTCTGTAAACTTCATATCCTTTTGATAATGTAACTGGTTTGCAATAGCTTCGATACTTGAAACTCTTTGCAACAAACTATCGATATACTTATTTAGCTCCTGCTCATCGTTAGATATAAAATACCCTTTTTTACCTGCGACCAACCTCTCTACTAATCCATTTATACGTATGTAGTGTATAATCATTCTTACTCTTGCTTGATTGGTAGAGTGTCCTTTTGTTATAAGTAAATCTATCAATTTAGCATTAGTTATAGACTTAGATTTACCTATACATTTATTTAATTTTTTAATAATTATAGGAGCTAATTTGTTTTTTTCTAAGTCTGTAACATCTTTAGTTATTTTCTCAAATCCGTTTATCATTTTTTAATCTTTTTACCGTTATGAATTTTCGATAATTGATAAGTATGTGAAAGTTTGGAGTTTCGTTCTAATTCTAAATTATGCTTATGACAGCACCCTCTCCAAAATCTAACATCTAAATACAAAGAGATTTTATTGTCTCTTGCCCAGTCGTCGGCAAATCCTTTTCTACCTTTTGTATGTTCTACGGTAGTCGATAATTTACCGCATCCGCCAATAAAACAAACTTTGTTTTGTGGCATAGAAAGGAATCGTTTTCTAATTATTCTGTAGATATCCTCGTCTACCTGTCTTGTTTTTGATTTTTGCCTCATAATGAAAAAAACGGCAGTAACTAAACTGCCGTTTTATTTTTACTAATTAAGACCTGCAGGAACAGACTTCCCAGAAGCCTTAACCTCCTCAGCGTCTTTAACTGGTATAGTTTCAGCCTTTGGAACATCTCCTTTATCGTCGCTACTATCGAATAGCTCCGCCTGTGCCTTTTTCCCCTCAAAAAGATACTTATAAATCTCTCTCTCAATCATTTCTAATTGTCCCTCTACATCTACCTCAATCCCTATCTTTTCAGAACTATAAACAATCCTAGGAGTATTTAAAGCGCACTTAGATTTATTGTAGCTCTCTATCTTACCAGAAATAACTACACCTCTTAACTGGTCTGAACCACCCACGGAAACCCCAGTAATTTCTACAGCAGAATAAAGGTCTAAAATAGCCTCCTCTACTTTCTTTTTTTGCTCTCCTTTAAGGTATTTAATAGCTAAGTCAAAACCTTTATTTAAACTCATTGCTCCAATTAAATACTCCTTTAAAGAGTCTCGGTAATTAATTAAATCTGGATGAGGCGTATATTTAGCTTTTACGGTATGCTCAATCACTTGCGCAACACCCTCTATTACTCGCTTTTCCTCATACTCTGCGGTTACTCCGTCGTTTGCTATCGACGCTTTTTTTAAAGTGAAGTTATCTAAACTCACTGGTTTTAATTTACTCATTTATAAAAAATTTATATTAATACTCATCTATGTAATCGTCGTGATTTATTTCTGCAAATTCAGCCTCTAAATCATCAGCTAAACAAGCTCCATCGCAATCCGCCTCGTCGTAATTAATTGTATCTGGGTATCCTGTTTGAAAATGCCCAGTATGGTCTACGTGCTTTAAATAAGCAACCGCTACTCTAATTAGATAATCTTTTCTACTTTCTCCTTTTCTTAATTTTACTGTTATTGCTTTCATAATATTTATTTATGTAGTTTTAATTGGTGTATTCTTTTCCACAAAAATCGCTTTGCATTAGAGTCGCACCACTCATTAACATAACTCCTAGCGTCTTTTTTGTTTGAATGTGCTTTAACGTGTCTAAACTCTATCTCTAATCCAAAAAAAAGCGATTTACTGCCCTTGCTTCTAATTTCATTAAATTTTTTCCTATGCTTTTTATACTTAAAAAGCCCCCATCTTTTTATAGCATCCTTATCGTTTTCAAAAACTCGAATACTATTTAAAGAATCTGTATTTATTATTATTTTACTAATCTTATATCCACTATTCAAAACAGTATAAAAAGCATTAATAATACATTTCATTTCTGCGTCGTGAGAATCTATACAAAACTCCTGTAAATAACCTGCTTTCTGTATTTTAAATGAATTAGATACGCTCCAAAAAGCATAAGCTCCTACTTTGTGTTTTGGATGAAAAGAGGCATCTGTATTTATAGTACACAACATAGCTAAAAAGTTGATTTATAATTATTCCCTCTATTCATTGTATTTTTTTGATGCTCTGTAAAATCGTCCTCGTCCATATTTTCAGACGGATAAGGTATAGCCCAGTCTAAATTTTGTATAGCCCAAGCGATAACCAAATCTACAAACTCGCTCATCATTTTTTTAGTAACTAAAGTGTCTCCTTTTTTCAAAGTGTGTAATTCAGTCTCCCAAACACCTTTAACCTCGTCGTATGTTTCATTATAGAGAAACATTCCACGCAATTCAGAATCCACGTCTTTTAGTGATTTTATAACCCCTGTCGAACGATAAGCCTTTTGCACCTCCTTTACTACTACTGCAAAATAATAAGACCGCATAACGTCTGAAAATTCGTAGGTCTTTTGCGATATAATTAATTCTATTGAGGTAGATTTAAAATAATCTTTTATAGTTCTATTAAATAAATCTCTATTATAAATCGCTAATTTACCTTTAGAGTCTACGTGTCCGTAAGTAGTGTATATTTTCTTATTGTTTACCATAATAAAAAGCGAGGGGATTAACCCTCGCCGTCCCCTAAATTAATAATCTACTCCTCTCTCCATCTTATCCCATCCAGTAACCTCTACATCAACGTCTCCACACTTTCCGCATATTTTAGTCTCCGTTCCGTTACCTCTATCGTTCCAGTCAAAACTATTAGTAGTTTCACAGCCACAATTAGGACAATCCTCTAAAGAATTTTTAAAATAAAGATTAGATAATAGATTATCGATATCCTTGTCTGAGCGCTTTAAATGGAAACAAGCAAAAACAGAAGCAGTAACCTCCATCTCTTTAAACAACTCCTCGAAAAGCTTTCCAGCATCCTCGTAATCGCATAACTCTAACTCATTTTTAGCAAAACCAGTCTCTAATTTTTCTATTAATTTTTCAGTAGTTAAATTAACTTTTAAAGCCAATTCTTTTAACTCCTTTGTCTGTGGTATAAATAAACTCATTTGTAAATATTGTTTTGTGATACAGCAAATATAATAAATATTTTGATTATATCAACTATTTACTAAATAAATTTAACTCCTCCTTTTTTAACTCTCCATAAATATTAATTATTAAAGAGTGTTCACCTTTCTTGTAATCCCAACTAAAACCACTAATATACCTTACTGTATCATCCTTTATTGTGTTTGTAGTTATAATAGTTCTATTTTTCTTCGCAGCATTTAAAATCTGCCTATTGCTTGGGCTTTTTAATATATCTGTAATTACTTTTTGCCAGAAATAACCTTTATTATCTAAATCAAATCTATCATCCTCACGCTGATAAGTAAATTCTAACCTCATTTTAGATAATTCGGGTAAATCTTTTAAATATTCAAGTAAATACATTTTAGTATCTCTAAGTATCTTGCTTACAATAAAATAATTTTGTGTAGATAAAAATAAATTACCTGTCAAATAATATACATTCTCTTGCAGCTTACCAGTCTCAGGGTCTATTTTAGTTTTTTTTCTATCGATATACTTAGTTGGCGGTTTTGGTATTGTTATTTTTTTAATAAGATCCATATTCTGAGGATTTGATTTTTTTAATTATTTCTTTCTTTAACTCTTTTTCTACAGGAGACTTATAATGCGCCTCCAGAACTTCGGTAACTGTTCCATTTTCATAATTATAAACAATTAAACCGTAACCTTTTTTAGCAAGTAAACCCTTAAACCAAGAGGGCGTAATAGAATAATCTGGAATATAAGCAAAACAATAATCGCAATACTTAGAATGGTCGTCCAGTTGCTTTAACATACAGGTAAAATCATTACACTTAGCCTCTACGTTTACCAACTTCTTACCTTTAAGTAAAACGAAATCAGCAATTCTATGCACTTCTCTAACTCTTAACTCATCCATAAAAGGAATCTCCTTAGAAATAAGCCATTTTTTAAAAGCATCCTGCATATCGTATTCGCAGGATATTCCGTTTGTGTGTCTACCTAATCTCATTTTAATTTATCTATTTTATTACTCCAGAAAATGTACGTTTTTTGTACAGCTTCCACCCATTTTAAATTACTTTTCTGCTTTTTCTTAGAGCCTTTTACGGTACTCCTTAAAGCGCTGCCAGTACCTATAGATTTTTCGTAAAGTATTTCAGAACCATTATTATCTACTGCAATATACCAGTTTTCAGCAGCAAAAATAACATCGTCTATAACCTCATCCTTAAAAAAATACTTAGGATAAACCTGCACACCATTATTAATACAATTACTCATCTCATAACTAAAATCGTCCGCTTTCATAGTCTTTAATCATTTTGTTAAGTTTTTCGTTTTCAGATTTTAAAATAGAGGATTCTTTTACTAATTTATTATGCGCCAGTTTTTCGTCGATATACCTTAAAGTCGAATCCTTAGAGATAGTTTGTAAAGTAGATACATAAGAATTTATACGCATCATAGACAGAATAGTATCCGTTAATATTTTCTTTTGGTTGTCGTTTTTAGCCTTACTAATCCAATCAGTTAAAAGCTCAGTAACAGCAATACTATCCGTTTGATATTTTAAGTCTAAAATAGATTCCGTTGCCGTCATTCTATCAAACCTAACCCTATCCTCCTCTAACTTCTTTTTATAGAAATTTTCTCTTTGCTTATCTAAATCCATAATTATTAAAAAGGTAAATCGTCGTCGTCTTTCTTTATGTTTGATACTTGGGACTGTATCTCTTGCTTATTCTGCTCCGCTACGGTATGCGTCTTTTTCTCCTCGTCTTTCCTACTCCCTAAGTCCTCCAGTTCCTTTGCGCTTAATTGTTTTGCATACGTTTTCTGCCCATTAATGTAATAATAGTACCTAAACCTCTCTACATCGAAATACATAGAATAAGTACCCCTATTACCAACTGAACGGGGTTTAATTTTAGTAATATGTATATCAACTTGATTTTTAGAGTTATCTGGTCTATGTACAGTAACCATACATTTACCATTATTAAACCACTCCGTACCTCCTTTTAAATCGTATGGTCCAGGAGGCTTACGGTTTCCTTTCTCGTCTTTATCTGTTCGAGTAGGGTGTATAATCGTATGTATGTGCATATTATGTTTTTCAGCTATAGCGTTCCTGTAACTTAGAATATCCTCTAAATATTTATCGTCCCTACCATAGCTAGACGTATCGTGTTTTAAGTCTTTCCAACTATCTACCGACATAGTCTGTACACCTCCCTCGATATTTTGGCTTAATTCTACTCCTAAGTCCCAAAACTGAACAGGAGATAATTTAGCTTTTAAATCTTCTTTAGTAAGTATTTTAAAATGGTCTAAAATCCAGTCTAAGTGCATAGCTATCTCCATCTCTGTAATATGATGCTTATATCTTTTATCAAAAGTTTTACCGCATCTCTTATGTATTAAATCCGCTATAATCTCTTTAGCATTACCTACATCTGGAAAATAAACTAAATGCCTCCATCCGTACCACTCAGAAGTATTTAGCAAACACTCCATTAAAACCTGCGTTTTACCACTCTGAGGAAACCCAGTCCAATCAGTAACACCAGACAAAGCCATACTATAATAACCGTGAAATTCTGGAAACCCTAAATATTTACCTTTTAAAGCTCCCTTTGCAGCATATTCTACCATCCCATTAAAGATATCAGCAGAGTTAACTATTTTAAATCCTTGTATCATTTATTAAAAGTTTTTAAATCCTCCATTACTTATAACACTCATCTCGCTACTGTCATTTGATTTTGTTGTAACAGAGGCATATTTATCTATAGTATTTGCTCTGCTAAAAAACTCTGGAGTTAAGTACTGGAAATCTGTGTTTTTGTGGTAATCATTTTTAACAGCATTTTCTACAGCGCTAATTATATCGTTTTTAGTATAACCGTCTTTTAATCTTGCTGAGTATTTTTTTTGTAAAGATTTATTTATAACCTTAAACCCTCTACCAGTAGTTTTATTTATAAAAATTAATAACTTAGAAAAATCTATTTTCTCCTTAGACTTATTAATACTTAAAGTATGGTTAATACTTAGTTGCGGATTTTCCGTAGACGGGTTTTCCGTAGTACGGTTTTCTGTAGTACGTGGGTTATCGTATAAAACCTCATCCTCAGCATTAATAAAAACTCCTGCCTGTTTTGTTGTTATCTTATAAAAAGTTTTAGCAAACTTACCGTCTGTTTTTTTCTGGAAAAAAGTAATAACACTCTTATTCTTTAGCCCTTGTAAAGACTTTGCTATCTTATCTCTACCGTATCCAGTCTCTTGCATTAATAATTTTCTGCTAGGAAAAGACTCGTTAAATTTATTTACTCTTTTTAAAATATGGCAGAAAACAGCTAACTCGTCTCCGTTGAGGTTATCTACCAGTCTTGTATCTAAGTTTATCATAATAAAAAAACCTACGGGTTAGCGGTTGCGGTCGCCTCCCCAGTAGGTTTTATAAAATAAATATTTTATCGTGTCCGCAACTACACATTACAAATGTATAAAAATTATAACAATTCTTTTATTTTAGGATTATTAAGCATAGATACTAACTTCTCTTTACCAGACTTAATACCTATCTCTATTTTTCCCTGTTTAACAGGGTCTGGATAAACTCTCTGAACATAGAGAGACTTTCCTTTAAAGTTTGGATTATAACTAATGAAATCGCACCATTTACGTTTAGCTACATACATACCGTAATTCATCTGCCACAAAGTTTTAGAGTCTATTTTATCGTCTAAAATCAACTGTAGGTGTATATCGTTGTTACGGGCTTTAACCTCTATTAATCCTTTTCCCTCTCCTTTATAATCCTCATCGACTAAACCATCTGGAGAGTACCCAGAATGTTCGCAATGCTCAATAAAACCAACACTATTAACCGTTACACCTTTCTCAAACTCATACTTTAAAATAGCGATAGGCTCTAACTCGTGTCCTCTCTGCATATCTTTACCATAAAATCTATCCTCTGGAGGCGCGATTTTATCTAATACAAGTTTTTTTACTAAGGTCTCTAAACCCTTACCGTTGTTTCCTATTTCCTGTCCTTTAGAACCTGTTAACTTTAACTCTCTTAAAGCTAACCACGCCTCAGAACCTTGCTCTACGTTGTGAATAATCATAATCTATAAGATTTAATGTTTTTAGCTAAACCCTGCTCCAATAACCCAAATACGTCAAAATTCCACTTTAACAGCATAGTATAATAATCGTAACTTAATTTATACTGCTCAGTAACGTAACCGCCTTGGTCTTTCTCTCCGCACCAAATAACTAAACTTATTTTATTATTTTCTTTTTCTATAGTCAAATAATAATCCTGCTCATCGTCTCCTCCTGTCGGTTGTCCCCATCCAAAAGCGCCGTCCTCGATAAATCCATCTTGTATAAAATCTTGCCCTATAACTTCTAAAGGCGTTATCTTTTTACCATCGACTAATATCTCTTTATTTACATCATTTAAAGACCTTAATAAAGGAGTACAGTTATGGCTATTAATCATAGGATGGATATTTATAGTATTCAAAAATCCAACATTCTTAAAGCAGTCGTAATTATTGTCTTTATCTAAAACCTTGCAATCATATTCTATCTTTAAATTAAATGGCAGATAAGGAGATAAATATTGTAGTTTCTTGTTTTCCATTACTTACCTGCTTTAATTTCCAACTTTCTAGCACCTAATAACTCTATAAAAGTTTTCTCATTAATAACTAAATCCTTATTAGCTTCGTAAATAGCGCCTAAATCCGCCTCTGTCTTAGCTGCAGCAATAGAATCCTTTAACGCCATATCGTCCTCCTCATCTTTTTCTATAGCAGGAGTAAGGTCGTAATTTTCGTTATCGATAGCCTCGATATTTTTAAACTGGTCTTTTAAAGCAACCTTACAAATACGTTTTATAATAGATTTTAAAACCATTCTATCAAACCATTTGTCCCAGATATAAGTAGTCTTAGCAGTTGCTTTTATCTTAGCTATTTCTGTAGTGTTAAGAGTTTCTATAAACTCTCCAGTAGGCAGTTTTATAATACCATAAGCTCCTACCAACTCTCTCTCGTTACTAAAAGGGTCTGCTAACTCGTGAGTATAAGTTATTTTACCGCTTTCTTTTCTAAACTGGAATTTATCTCCTTTGTAAACTAATTGGAAATCAAATACAGCCTTTGGATAAATACTAAGAACTTTGTTTTTATACGCTTGGTAATCATAGGTAGCCATTAACTTACCTTTAAACCCCAAAGTAATACTATCTCCATCGATAACTAAACCATCAATAGCTACCTTTTTGTAGATATCTATAAAATTCTGTTCTTTTTGATACTGTACCCAAGGATTTTTAGGCTGCTGCTGTTTGTTTTTCTCAGTAGATAGCTGAGTTAAGTAGTTAACATAAACACCTACTTTTATTGTGTCGTAGTTAGCTAATCCTTTTCTAATTACTTCTATATTCATTTTATTGTTTTTTATAAGTTACCACCTCGTTAAAATCTGCTCCAGTTTCGTCTATCATTTTCTTTAACACCTTAACGAAATTAGGGACTCTACCAGCCTTACAGTTTACCATATCTTGGTAGCTTTTACCTAATTTTTCCGCTAAAACATATCTATCGATAGGAGTTTCTGGATTTCTCTTGTTATAAGACTCGATAGCCTTATCTACATCTACAATTACTTTTTGTTCTGCCATAATGATTAATTATTAAAAAATTTAAAAAATGTTACTATATCTCCCTGTCTATATTCATAGATTAGACAAGAGTTATCTTTTTTGTGGAAAACCCTAATAAGGGTAAAATAGTCTTTACTTATTTTCATTTGTGATTGTTTTGTGATACTGCAAATATAATAAGAATATTTATTATATCAAGCATAAATAATAAAAACTTTTATTAAAAAGCGAAACCCAGCCGAGAGGCTGGGTTTATGTTTTTATCACAAAACAGCGATATAGAAGTAATCGCGTTGCAAATATAGGAATTATTTTAACATTTCCTTACTTACTTGGGCTATTATACTTGGCATACTTCTCTGTAGCTTCATTATCATAACCCCAAATATCGTAAATCCGACAATAATTACGATTCCTAGACCCATTAACGCATAAATAAAATACTGTGGATTAAACTCGCTCTTACGCTTGTCTTTTTCTGTAACATCTTTCTCTACTACTTTTCGTATTAGTTCTAAAGTCTCCCTTAACTCAGCCCCTATACAATCTATTTTCTGGTTTCCCTCTTTGTCGTACTGAATCCTAACCGCTTGCTTAGTAATGTAATTAGTTCGAGTTATAGTAGTGTCCTTGTATTTGATGTTAGGTACTTCTATTGTAATAGTATCTCCAGCTCTTGTTATAGTTCGTCGCTCTATATCCGTTTTCTCTACCGTGTTGTCTTTTCTTTGCAAATCCTTTAAAGAACTACAACTAATAAAAAAAAGTGTCGCAAAAGCTATTAAAATGTAATTTTTCATTTTAAAATGTTTTTTTCAGCTATACCATTCTCTCGTAACCATTTTGGAACATCAAAAGACGGGCAAGCCTTATTTGCTAATTGATTATGCCCACATACTAAAATATCTGGGTGTCTTAATATCATAAACTTAACATAAGTTATTAACGTCCTACGCTGCTCTGGCGTTCTGGTGTCTTTTGGCGGGTAATACCTCATCCAAAAAGGCTTACTTTTTTGCGCCCCCCCTACATAAACTAAGTGTCTCGAAGTTCCGTTAAAACCTCTTGCTCCGTTTGAAATTTCCCAAGAATCTACGTTATCGTCTTGGTCGAACTCTATTAAGTTCTCTAAAGTCCCGTCGATATGCACCATATCGGAGTATCCATACCTGGACCAACCCCGCTCGATTATGTGCCATTGGTGCAAATCCTTTTTTGTAACATCTCTACCCTCTGGAGTAGCCGTACAATGAATAACTAAGTGTTTTAATTTTCCCATTAAATAAAGAATAACTTTGTTAATAATGCTTTACCAGCCCATATTAAAGCTGTTCCTATCGCTCCTCCGATAATACCCCAAGTAGTAGCCTTAGCTTTATAAACTTTCTCTCTAACTAATAACTCCGTTAAAGACTGTTTAATAGACCTTACTTTACTAACTAAACCATCCTCTCCGATAGTGTCGTCATTTTCTAATATTCCTAATATTCTATCGATTCTCTTGTCTAATACGTCGAATCTCCTGTAAAATTCTTTTTTTTCCGATGGTGTCATTTCTCCCATTTTCTGTAATAATTATAGTATGCAACAACAACTATCAAAGCAAAGCCCAGATACTCGTTAATATTAATTGCACGGGGGTTAAAAAATATCTCATCTACCAAATTATTTACTGTTGTTAAATATATTATCCTTGTAAAAAAAACTATAAATCTGTTTTTCCTATCATTAAAATAAGCCTTTTTAGCAAAGAGGAATATTACATAAGTATAACCGACAAACATTAAAGCAGTACACGGGTAAAAAATCTTTAATCCCGTGTACTCTTTTATGTAACTCCATCCAGAGTAGGTTACTACAGATATAATAAATGTAGCTATAAGTATTATTTTAATTATTTTATCTATCATCTGGTCGATTGCCTATGTGTTCCGCTCTAAGCTCTCCGCTTGGGTAGTTCTTAGTCCTAAAACGTAAAACAGGTCTTAACTTATGTAATACCAACTGAATAAAGAACCCTAATAAAAAAACTGTTATGTACTTATTGTTAAATACATACTCTGGAATCTTTATAAATTCTAAACTCAACAAAATACCTGTCCAGTCCTCATAGAACCTAAACAATACATAGAAAAGAATAAACCCGATAAAAAACTCTATTCTATTATCTCTCCACCAATAACCACGATTAAAAACCGTATTTTTTTTACTTCTAGTCTCGTAATCAACGAGCTTTAATAAAGCAAAGCCTAAACACATTAATAATCCAGCATAAAGCCAGACCGAGTATGTGTATTTTCCTAATAATAATTCTAAAAACTCCATAAATAAAAATTAAATTTAATTAAACTGGTATAGAACCCTGTCCAGAGTAATAATACCCTCCAATGATTCTAATTATTTTGTGAGTAACATAATTTTTTACTTTATGCTGACTCGCTAACTTTTCTCTCCATAGCTTACGCTCATTGTCTGCAAATAAACGCGCTTTATAACTATCTCCGTGTCTTAAAATCTCTTTTAACTTACTGGTCCATAATTTATCGTGTAAGATATCTCCAAACAAACCACTATCAAACGGAGTCATTAAAGACCAAGCGAATTTAGGCACACTACTTAAATCGGTGTCGTATCCTTTTTCTATTATAATTTTAGATCCATCCGATAGAGTTACCTCGATATCCTCAGAAACTAACCAAACCCTCTCGCTCTTGTCATTGGTAACATACTCTAAAGGTATCTTATCCAATCTCTCTAAATACTTTACTTCTATCATTATACAGGTGCGTAAATAAATTCCTCAGACATTTTATAACCTTGGATATAAACATTATTCATAACCCAGTCTATAGCCAACTGTTTTAAAGGCTGTTCTTTAAACTCTAAGTCGCTCCAAACACTAGCTAAATCGAAATAGTTTTTTACCGACTCAAAAGTAGGAGTACCCCACTCTGTTACTTTACTAATATCATAAACTCCTCCAGTCATAACAAACTCCATAATTTCAGTAGGAACATTATCCGAGTTAAGTATTAAAGTATCTCGCCCTGTCTCAAAAAAAGCTAAAGGATTGTCCTCTAAAACGTGTTTTTGTCCATCAACATCATAAACTAATCTAAAACCTATAGTTAATCTTTTTAAAGCCACATCTATAAATGTAGAGTGCGTCTCCACATAAGCATTATTAAAAAAACCTTGGTCTACTTTCTTCCCTTTATAAATAGGGGTTTTACAATTAAATCTCATAATTTTTATTTATTAAATGATTCTACTGGTAAATAAAAAGCCGTTATATTTTCTATGTAAGCCGTTAAATTCCCATCGTTAAAAGTGCTTTGAGCTTCAAATCTATACCCATACAAAGGGTCTAAACTTAAATTATCTGCTATAGCAATAAACTCGAACTCCTCGTCGTATTCCGTTGTCCCATCTGGAGTAGGAACAGATTTTATTATATCAAAACTAGAGGCAGGATTAGGGTTATACATTCTAATAGTGAAATTACCATTTTGCCCTCCTCCTTTATTAAAATATCCAGCTTTTACTCTAAAAATAATAGTTTGTCCCGCCTTAATTTCTCTTAGATTTAATGTTGCAGGACTTATTACATTATCTCCTCCTATTGCTTGATTTGCTAAATGAGGATAAGTAGTAGTAGGGAATCCGCTAACAGTAAATAAACTATTTAAAGGTATCTGTACAGGAACTCCAGAAGTGAATCCCGGCAAGCTTCTAGGCTCGTTGGCTACAGACCAGTTTAATTTAATTTGTCCAGAGTTATTAGTAATTAAACTCACGTAATTCTGTTGCAAATCTTGTAAAGCCTGCTGCAAAATAGCGCTATTAGTAAAATCTAAATTAGTTGGGTCTACTGGAATCTCCGTACTATCTAATTCTCTTTTTACAAGCCTCCAAACAACTCCATCACTACGATAAACTCCTGGATCTTTCCCTGCAAATCGAGTTCCTAACACCGTAAAACCTTGCGAACCCTGCAAAACTTCATATCGTTTACCAATATAATCGCCTGGAGGTTGAGGTAAATCTGCAAAAATACTAACCTCTCCCTCTGTGTAATGCGTACCCCCATTGCCAGTACCCCCGCCTAATTTAAAATTTACAAAAGGAGAAAGGTAATCCAATACCTCCGTTTGCCCTCCTAATAAAACTCCGTTTTCGTCTGCGATATCCTCGTAAGTAGCTACTAAATCTCTATCTCCAGTTCGACCTCTAATAACTATTAAATCCTCCTCTGGGTGTATAGAAAAATCTATAGTAGAAATCCATCTATAAGTAGTACCGTTTCTTTCGATAACTACGTTATTATCTCTTAAATATATTGTATAAACCATAATTAATAATTTCTTTTATTGTTATTGACAATCTTATCATTAAATACCAGATTAAGTATAGCTTTCCTGCTTTCAGAAAAATAACCAGTACCCTCGTTGTTATCGTATTTTACTGGGAATCTTTTGTAATTGTAAGAGTGATTATTTAGGTTGTAATCATTCATTTTAATATCATCTGAAAACAATAAAAAATCTACTATCTCATCTGTTATACATTCTGGAACTAAATCCGTCTGCATCTTATATTGATTTGTTTTTTTAATAGATATTTGATTTTTAATATAGTTTCTATCGATTAAAATATCCTCCTCAAAAGCAAAATCTCCTCTACCAAAAAAACCTCCAACCCTTAATGATGTTTTAAAATCACTACCAGAAAAATCTATATTTAATTTTTCAAATAAACCAGATATCGTTACGTCCATTCTGAAAGTTTTGTCCGCAATAGAAGTAGAGAACTCGTTTAAGTTATAAACTAAGTAGTCTTTATCTACAGAAAGCCCTACTATACTTTGCCTCTTAACAACTTTGTATGCTCCAGTTCCTAAATCTAAAAGGACTTTTCTCCAATCTAATACGAATGTTTTTAAATCAGTATTTCCAGTTATATCCCCGAAATCCTTGTAGACTCCATAATCCGAGTTATCTAAATTATACTCTGTACTATTAGATAAATCTATCAATACAAAATCTGCCGTTTCGCTACTTATTTGTCTCTTATGAAAAAAGCCGCTAAAATCATTTTTATAGATATCTGAATCGTTTGTAGAAGCTAAAACAATATGAGTATAACAACACTCTTTAAATATAGCCTCTGGAGATTCCTCTGGTTGAGGTATATCTACATAAAGAGCATACGACAAAGTACGCTCTTTATTACTACAAGGGTCGAACCCATTAACGCAAGCTAAACCGCTCGTGTCTATAAAAACAATATCTTTTAAATCTACTTTCATATCTATAATTTAACTTGCTGACAATATTGTCCCTATGTTACACGTAGGATTTACAAAATTACCGCTTATAACATCTATTCTATGAGTATTTACATATTGATTAGAGCCTCCGTCTACAAACACTCTATTTATAGCTGTAGCTGGTATTCTTTTCTCGTAAACCATCTCCTGTACTATTCCGTAAACTTTATTAGGTAATAAATTAACTATAGTCGTACCTATCTTAGTTCCTAATCCTGTCTGAGAATCTATTAGGACTCGACTACCTCCATTCTCTGTAATAAACATACTACATACAGAGTCTGGGTATCCTCCTATCAATTCATAAGAAAGCTCTAAATTAACCGCATCCGTACCGCTTAATAATGGAGTCGTTTTAATAAACTGCTCTACACTTAAAGTTCTAACACCAGACCCATCTAAATTATCAACGTGTACTGCAGGCTGCGCTCCATAATTAATAGATAACTGTACTGGCGGACTACATAGTGTTACATTCGATATTACTCCCGTAGAACTTAAATTAAACGACAAGTCTAAAATTTTATTAGTACTGCTATTGCTTAATCTAATTCGATAATCGTTTCCTCCTCCATTAAAAGGCGTTGTGAACGCTGAGTCTGAGTAAATAATATCTCCGTTAATTGGTACATAATTAAACACGTCCGCTACATTTATGTAGGCAGAGACCCAAGAGCTAGGAACAACTCCACAACTACCTAAACCTAATTCCGAGAAACTGGTAGGATTAGTTACTGGACCTTTACAAATTCCCTTTACAGTCCACCCAGTACCTCCTAATGGAGCTAAAACAGTTACAGTAGCTTGTGATGGTTGAGGTGTAGTTTTATTAAATAATAAAGAACCTTTACCGTTTGTAGGACTTGCAGTATTTATATCCGACGGACTTACTCCTGCATCGATTAACTGCTGGTCGTAACTACTACTACCAACAAACTTACTGTCTAAAACTAAACCGTCCCACTCTAAAATAAATCTATCTGGAACTCCATACGAATCGTAGTCGATTCCAAATTGCCCAGTATCTGTACCGAAATCTATAACATAAGAAAAGTTACCAGTTTGTCCAGTAGGACTAAAAGACTGGTCGCAAGGAACTATATTTGCCTCAGAAGATATAGGGGTTATCCCAGAAAGGAATCCGTTTAAAGATTCGTCTACAGTAACTCCGTTCTCTATGTAATAAAATTTCTTCTCGCACATACCCAAACAC
>JACSEG010000009.1_pt1 | contig 41688 bp, 40 predicted proteins | sample 8225521 | NCBI WGS metagenome assembly JACSEG01 (sample SAMN15705060, study PRJNA637333) | viral metagenome | isolation source: viral RNA from sea star tissue | host: Pisaster ochraceus | place: USA:Santa Cruz | collected 2018
GTGTTTGGCTGTACATTAGCTTCGATTTATATAAATAGAATATCAAAAAAAAGGAGTGGTTTTATGAAATACACAAAGATACGAGACCATCTTATTATTTGTGGATGGAGAGACGAGGTCGTTCTTCTCTTGAAGCAGGTCATTAAGTCGGGTCAGTTTTCGCCTGAAAAAATAATTATTGTTGCCGAGATCGAACAGTCTGTTGGAGACAAACTCTTTGAAGAAGAGAGCTTCTATGGCATTAAGTTTGTGAGGGGAGTGAGTTATGACAAGAACATTCTTGTCAGGGCAAACGCAAAAGACGCAAAGAAAGCATTGATTCTTTCTGACAAGACAAAGTCTGTAGACGGATTTGATACTGATTCTCGTACGGTATTAACGGTTCTTGCGCTGAAGACCCTCAACAAACACATGTATGTTTGTGCTCAGCTTATTGAACGAGATTTTGATATCTATCTTCAGCGTGCAAACTGTGACGAGATAATCTACTCGAAAGAGATCGACACGAAGATACTGTTCCACTCCATAAACAACGATGGCATGAGCAACGTTGTGTGTGAGTTGCTTGCATCATCGGGAGAAGCAGACTGTGGTTTGTGCTTAGAGAGGGTGAAAGATCACTATACGAATCAAAAATACAAGGAATACAGAGAGTATCACATGAAGAAGTACCCGCACGATGTGCTCCTTGGGCTTTTAGAAAACACAGGGCGAAAGCTAGACATTACCGAGCGGGCAATACGAGATGCACAGAAGACAGCGAATTTTCTTCAGATGATCGACAATCTTAAACGTGCGAAGTCGCTAAAGCCGTACAATCCTGTTTTCGTTCCTAGCGATGAACATGTTATACTAGAAAATAGTTCAGCCATAGTCTTGAGAAAACAGTATGCGTAAATTAAGTAAGCAAGAAGTAAAGAAACTCGTTTCAAAAATAGATTTGTTCAAAGGCATAGAAGATCATGTTGAATTAATCGACTTTATTTCGAGCATAAAAAAGCAGCACATAAAGAAAGGAAAGATTCTCTTTCGAGAAGGTGATGTAGGTCGTTACGGGTTTATCATTCTTGAGGGAAAAATCGAGGTCATACGTAAAAGTGTTTCAGGAGATGATTTCGTGGTGGCAGTGGAAGAGGCAAACATGGAACGACAGGTGCTTCCTTTGGTAGGAGAGAGATCTCTTTGTTCTGTTTCCATTCGCTCTGCCACGATTCGAGTGCTTTCCGACATCGTTGCGCTAAAGATCTCGCTTGAAGATTTTACAACACTTAGCGAGAGTTATCCCGACATAGGGCTGCATGTGTATCGAGTAATGTGTAACATTCTTCAAGAACGTCTGTACCTAGCAAACCAAAACGTGGTTGCCATGTTCGAGGCTTTTCTTGGCGAGATAACTCCTCTAGAAAAAGAGAATGAGTCAACAGTACTTTCAAAAAAACGAAAGCAGTTTAAGCTGCCTAACTAGGGTACGGTAAGGGTACGGTAATTGACATGCGTATGGTCATATTAGATGGTGCAGCGGTCGGTCAGAACGATCTCGAATGGGAAAGCCTTGAACGTTTTGGGGAGCTTCTTGTCTATGACAGAACGCCTGCAGATCTCGTTTTAGAGCGGATAAAAGACGCCGAATGTGTCTTTGTAAACAAGGTGCAGATAGACAGAGAGATCTTTCAGAAGAGTAAGATTCGATATCTAGGGCTGCTCTCCACTGGCTTCAATGAGATAGACATCGTTGCGGCACGAGAGCACAACGTCGTGGTCAGCAATGTACCGAACTATAGCACGCACGCTGTAGCACAGTTTACCTTTGCCTTGCTTCTAGAGCTCTGTCATAAAGTATCAGATCACAACAGGGCAGTGCAGAGTGGAAAATGGATAAAATCAAAAGATTTTTGTTTTCTGGAGCATCCGCAGATAGAACTTTTTGGGAAAAGTTTCGGTATCATTGGCTTAGGCAGCATAGGCATGCAGGTGGCGAAGATAGCGAGCTCCTTTGGCATGAATGTCCTGGTGCATACAAGAACAAAGAAGGACTCTCTTCCGTACACTTTCTTAAGCTACGAAGAGCTCTTGAACAAATCAGACGTTGTTAGTATTCATTGCCCCCTCGATGATGCCACAGAAGGGATGATAAATGCACGATCCATAGCAAAGATGAAAGATGCTGTGCTTCTTATCAATACCGCACGAGGCACAATACTAAACGAGCAGGACGTAGCAGATGCACTTGATACAAGGAAGATAGCTGGGTTGGCGGTCGATGTGCTTGCAGAAGAACCCATGGATGCGCAGTGTCCGCTTAGGCAAAAAGAGAATGTGATCATCACACCTCACATTGCGTGGCTTGCTCTTCAGACAAGAAGACGACTGCTAGAGACAGTGGTAGACAACCTAGAATCGTATCTTCGCGGAAAACCTAAAAACGTTGTTTCTTGATCGTTTCTTGATCGTTTCTTGATCTTGCTAGGAGCTAGGAACGAAAGCTCTGATCTAAGAGAAAGGCGTTGCCATAGAGCGAGGAATTATAATCTGTCACGATGTAGAGAGGCATTTTTTTATATAGTTTTCTGACCTCTTTGTTTTTGTTATAGAGAAATTGACGATGGAAGGTTTCTTCGCCAGTAAAGAAAGGCAAGTTCTTCGTAGCCACCCCGCCTGCAATGTACACTCCCCCGAAAGGAAGGGAGAGGACTGCGGTTTCGCTAGAACATTTTGCATAGAGGGTAATCCAAAATCTCATCACCTTTATGCAGGCGCTGTTTCCCTTTAATGCGTGCTTGCTAACAGAAGCCGAAACATCGGTGTTGTTTTTTTTGTTTTTTGAAAGCAGCGCTGACAGGAATTTTTTTTCCTCTGCCGTAAGAAGCAGGTCGTGTTGGAGCTTAGATTCTTCTTGAGAGAGAAACGCACAGATGGTTGGTATGCCAGTCCCACCGCATATGGCATCCTCCCAAGAGCAAGGCTGTGTGCCGTTCTTCGAGATAAACAAATAGTAGAGCAAGGACAGCTCGTCACTAGGGCAGAAGTTTCTCCAGCCACCCTCGGTGGGAATCAAGTGAACTATCCCATCTCGTATATGAAGTATTGCAACTCCAAGCCCTGTTCCTACTCCGATAACCAGTTTGATCTGGGAGCGTTGCAAACTCTCTTTTTTCTTGGGACCGGCTATTTGCACGAGTTGAGATTCATTTGCCGTATCGAGTACTACAAGGCTGTATGCGATGGCTGCAAAATCATTGATAAGCAGGACCTCTGTTTTTAAATATCGCGCTATTTCTTTTCTTTCTATTTTCCAATTTTCTAAGTTGGAGGGATAGCAAGTCTCTCCGTCCGTGGGGCCAGCCGCACTGATAGATAATTTTGGGATCGTGGTCCATGCATGTTTTTTTTGAAAAACTGCAATGGTGTGAGAGAGAACGTGTTCAAGATCTGTAATTCTTTTAGAAGGGTAACGTTTGAGCTCAAGAAGCGAGAAGGTGCGTTCCTTTGTTTTCTTAAGGAGTGCAATACTGGTGTTTGTGCCACCTATATCACAGGCAAGAAGTAATGTTCCGTTGTTCATATTATCAGTATACTAAATGCATGCCAATTTGATAAACTAGTATGGGATGCACAAGCATGTTATATATACACTATTGTTCTTGATATTCTGCATAGCGAGTTACTTTTTGAGTTCTATAATTTTGTCTCAAATAAAACAACGACATGAACATTCCCTCCTTCTTTCACGCAGTGAGAAGACCGTTCAAGAGAAAAAACAAAGAGAACTAAGCATCAAAACCATCATGCAAGACAACAGAGTTCCCGAAGACGTTCAGAAAACCTTGTTGCGAGCACCGAGCACACAAACATTTACAATGATACTGGCCTTGTACCTTGCCTATAGGAATCACATCGAGGAAGTGTACTGGGATGATGAAATTCAAGATTTTGTACTCGTACTAAACGGGAAGCGCGTTGCTCTTGCAAATGGTCGATTGATCTTTGTGGAGCGTGTTTTGGAAGACCTGTTGAACTACACTCCCGTCATGTATCCGTATCGGCTTTCACCACTTGCCGAAATCTACGATAGCATACCAGCGGTGGACGAAACAATCCACGAGAGGTTGCGCTCTACGGACATTCAAGAAGCCCTTACCATGATAGAGGACGTGAGCGATCTTATACACGTATATTTTTTAGGAGTAAAGATCAGGATACACCCGCTTATAAAAGAGAGCCTTCTTCTTGTGAACGAGGAGATCAATGCCTTGGCGGCCCGAGACAAAGAGATTAAGAAATTCCTTGATTCTTTGCAGACCATTTCTAGCTATAGCAATAGAAAAATAAAAAAGAGTAGAAATGCCAGTCTGCATTCCTTTGGCATGGCCATTGATTTTCTCCATCCAAACTATGACTATAAGTCGGTATACTGGCAGTGGACAAGAGTAGCCCGCCCCAAAGTGTGGAGGAAGCTACCCTTTGATGATCTATGGCTGATCCCCCAAGAGATCGTGTCTCTTTTTGAAGGGCATGGCTTCTTGTGGGGTGGCAAGTGGTCAAGCTATGATACCCTTCATTTTGAATACAGACCAGAGATGATCGAATATGCAAAGGTACGGAAGAGACTCCTAGAGTAATGGGTTTTTAGGTGCTAGGCGTCTTTTTCTGAGTGTCTTTTTATAAGATCGAAAAGAATGGGACGTACGCTTTCATCGTAGTACATGTTGATTTCTTCCTTGCTCAGACCGTCTATTTCGTGACTAAGATAGTGTATCCAGTTGTCCTGCGAAGGGTCGGCTAGCTGCAACTTTCTTGCGTAATAATCTGGGAAAAATTCTAGTTTTGTTTTGACAAACTCACGTATTTTGTAGTCATGTACTACCATTTTTATGTTCTCTCTTGTTGCTCCATTTTCGATGAGCACGGAAACAAGCTTGTTGATGGTCTTTCCCGAATCAAAGATGTCATCTATAAAAATGATCTTGTCGTGTTTTCGTATTCTTTCTGGACTGAAGGTCCATCCTTCTATAATGATTTCTTCTTGGGCGCTTGTTCCTACATAGGAATGGGCAACTACTGCAGCATAGATGGGGGGAGATGACGAAGAGGTGGATAATTTAAAATATTCACTGATGACGTTTCCTAGTAAGGCTCCACCTCGCAGGATAACAAAAATGACCGTAGGCACAAAACCATCCTTGTAAATTTGTTCGGCAATCAGTAGGCCGTTCCGTTGAACTGTTTCTGTTTTTATAAATTCTTTGCTATTCATATCTTATGATAGTACTATTAGAAAAAAACAGTCAAATAAATGGAGTCACAGGCGTTTTCATTTTATGCAAGTTTTAATTTTCTTGAATATACTAAGAGATATGGGAAGTAAATCATTATTTTGGTATATATCTAAAACGGCAAGAATTCTATCACATAGGTATGCTGATGCCTTGCATCCGTTGGGTCTAAACTGTGCTCAAGCAAACGTTATCTTGGTCTTGGCAGAATTTGAGGAGCAGAACAAAAGTCCCATGCAGAACGAGCTCGCAGAAAAATCTTTTTCGGATAAGGTGAGCCTTCACAGTCTGTTAAAGAAACTTGAAAAGATGGAATACGTGATCTTAAAAAAAGATCCTGTCGACAATCGTTGTAATTTCGTAAGCCTTAGCATTAAAGGGCGTTATCTTATCCCTCGCATTAGGATAGTCGATGATCTTATCTCCTCCTATTTTGCAAAGCAGTTTGAAACACGGGATTTCGAAAAAATCGCATTGTCTTTAGGTAAATTCATAAAAGAAGAATCAGAGTAAGGTGTACGGTGGAAGAGAAAAGAGAAGGATATGTGCCTCTCGCAGAACGGATGAGGCCGAAATCACTTGACGAGATAGTGGGTCAAGCCCATGTTTTGGGAAAGGATGGCGTATTGTCCCTCTATGCAAAGCAAGGCTACCTGCCTTCCATGCTTTTTTGGGGACCACCTGGATCAGGAAAAACCACGATCGCGCAGTTGCTGGCTCGCTTGTATGGGGCAAGGTTTGTGTCCTGCACCGCTGTCAACACCAGTGTTTCTGAACTCAAGAAACATTTTTCGGAAGCAGAGGAAGCAAAAAAGCTGGGGTTTGAGTTTTGTCTCTTCGTTGACGAGATACACAGGTTCTCTCGTTCTCAGCAGGATGTCTTGTTACAAGAAGTGGAGTTGGGGACCATACATCTTATTGCGGCAAGCACGGAAAACCCTGGCTTTGAAATCAACAGTGCATTGCTTTCTCGTCTCCAGATATTTGTTTTAGAAACATTGAGCCTTGAGGATCTTCGAAAGATCTTTTTTAAGGCAATGAACACGCTGACGGAGAACACGCTGACGGAGAACACGCTGACGGAGAACACGCTGACTTTTGAAGAGGAAGCAAGAGAGTTCCTTCTGTCGTATGCACAAGGAGATGCTCGCCGCCTTCTTAACTGTATGGAACAATGTATCACCTTGTACCAGAACAAAAAACTTGCGGTTTCTGACATAGAGCGAATTATCAGCTACAAACAGGCAAACTACAGCAAATCAGCAGACCTACACTACAATCTTATCAGTGCACTTCACAAGTCTATTCGTGGTTCTGATTGTGACGCATCGTTGTATTGGTTTTCTCGAATGATAGATGGGGGAGAGGATCCTCATTACATAGCAAGACGGCTTCTTCGAGTTGCCTACGAGGACATTGGGCTTAGTGATCCGCAGGCACCGCGATGTGTGCTGGATGCGTGGGATTGCTTTCAGCGACTCGGTAGCCCCGAGGGTGAGTTGGCGCTAGCCCAGGCTGTCGTCTATCTTGCGCTCTCTCCGAAATCCAACAGAGTGTATCGCTCCTTTAACACGGCACTTCGATTTGCAAAAAAGCACAGTTCGGAAGCGCCTCCAAAGCACATTTTAAACGCACCTCTAGCGATCATGAAGAAATGGGGATATGGGAAAGGATACGAATACGATCATGACAAGGACGAGGGGTTTTCGGGGCAGCGCTACTTTCCTGACGAAGTGGCAAGCCAAAAGTTTTATGTTCCCCTAGAAAGAGGGTATGAACGAGAGCTAAAAAAGCGGATTGATTACTTCGATGCCTTGCGAAAAAGACTCGCGGACAAAGGGGCTCGCGCACAGAGAGAAAACGACACAAAAAAAACCTAGCACTCCCTAGCTTTCGCTAGCACTCCCCGGCTTTCGCCGCGCTCTCGTCTCGTCCCCCAGTCTTGTCCCCATGTGTGTCTTCGTTGACTTTATATAATGTTTTTGTAATAATATAAATAGTTACAATACTATGAATAATAATACTAGGGGACTGTCTCTATGGTAAAACACAAAAAGATTTTCGAAGAATCACTCCGAAACATGGTGCTCTCTCGTGTTATTGATCAAATAGAGCTAGAATACACGGCAAAGGGAGAGGCCTTTTTCCATGTTTCTGGTGCTGGACACGAAGGAATAGCAGTACTGTCTCATCTTCTCGAAGAAAAAGACTGGATTCATCCCCATTATCGTGACAAATCATTACTGTTAGCACGAGGGCTTACTCCTCTTGATTATTTTTATGCACTCTTTAACAAGAGTCATTCTCATTCTCATGGCAGGCAGATGAATGCCCACATGAGCGGCACGACATTAAACATCTTAAATCCTTCCGGACCTGTGGGAAACAGTTCTCTCCATGCCGCTGGCGTGGCAGCCGTATTAAAAGAACAGAACAATGGAGCAATGATCATAAACAACGTAGGCGAAGGGGCCACGTTCGAGGGTGAATTCCTAGAATCGCTATCGTTGGTTGTGCGCGATTCTCTTCCCATGCTTATCGTAGTTGAGGACAATAAGTTTGCTATTTCTACGAAGACCGAGGGAAAGACTTTCTATCGTGTGGGGGAAAAGGACATTGACAGCTATATGGGCATCGAGATCCTCCGAGTTAATGGAAAGATGCCACACGAGACCTTCGAGGTCTTTGAAAAAACAATACAGGAAATACGAGCAAATTCGGAACCCAAGATAATCATTTTTTCTGTTGAAAGATTGGCAAGCCATACGAATGCGGACAACCACACCACGTATAGAGAGCAAGACGAAATAGACACGCTTTATTTAGGCGGAGATCCCATACTCAATCTTATTATGTATCTTTATGAGTGTGAGAGAGCAAAAGCAGAGGAAATCTTTGCGAAGATGCAGGACGAGATATACAAAGAGTTGAAACCCATCTCCATACAAGCACAGAAAGACGACGAGCCAGAGGCAATTATGGATGCGTTTCGTCCTCTCGTAATTAAGCCAACGGAAGACGAGAAGTTTGAAGAAGGCCCTCTTGTTATGTTGGAATCCATTCGAGAGGTTCTTGATCATTGGCTTGAGAAAGATAAAAACGTGTTTCTTTATGGACAAGACATAGAGGATCCTAAGGGGGACGTTTTTGGGTTAACCAAGGGGCTTTCTACAAAATACTCGGACAGAGTCGTCAATAGCCCACTGAGTGAATCACTCATAATCGGAACCGCCATAGGACGTGCACTTATAGGACAGCGACCAGTTGCCTTCTTGCAGTTTGCGGATTTTCTTCCCCTTGCGTACAATCAGATGTATTCCGAGTTGGGAAGCATGCACTGGCGTACGGGTGGAAAATGGCAGATACCTGTCATCGTTCTTGCAACCTGTGGAGGATACAAGCCAGGGCTAGGGCCTTTTCATGCGGCCTCCATGGAATCCATAGTCGCGCATATTCCAGGCATAGATGTACTGTTTCCTTCAAATGCCGTAGATGCTGCAGGGCTCCTCAATGCTGCGTTTTTATCAGGAAGACCAACGGTGTTCTTCTACCCCAAAAACCTTTTAAACGTAAAGAAAAACACCATAAGCAAGCTAGGAGCAAGAGAATTGGTTCTTATGCCAGGAAAGGCAAGGATAGTCGAGGAGGGAAGCGATATAACCTTCGTGGGATATGGCAACACGATAGTCCTGTGCGAACAGGTAAGCAAGACACTCAAGGAAAACGGGAAGTCGGTAGAGGTCATTGATCTAAGAACCATACATCCTCTTGATGAGGAGACGGTACTTCGATCGGTTAATAAAACCTCACGACTTTTGGTGACTCACGAGGACAACATAACGTCCTCCATAAGTTCTGAGATCGCAGCTCTCGTGTCCGAGAAGGCGTCAAAGCATGTGAAAAGCATGCGTGTCGCTCGCCCCGACACCTACGTGCCGTGTAACTTTTCAAACCAATTGGACGTGCTTCCCTCGTACCGGTCCATACTCGAGGCAGCGGTCGAACTTCTTGGCGGGACGGTTCGCTGGAAAGAAGAAGCAGGTGCTTCGGAATCTGGCATGGTGAATGCGTTGGCAATAGGTTCTAGCCCCTCAGACGAGATCTTTGTGATCATACAGTGGAATAAGAAAGCAGGAGACTTCATAAAAGAAGGAGAGCTTCTGGTAGAGGCAGAGGCTGACAAGTCAACTGTCGAGCTGAAGTCAAGTGTCAACGGAGAAATAACGGAACTCTTGTGTAATGAAGGAGATTCTGTTCCCATTGGTTCTGTCATTGCAAAGATAAAAACGGACGAGACATTGGTCAAGACGGTCACCAAGGAAGAGATACGAGAGGCCATCATTGAATTCGACACAGAAGAACCCTTGCTAACAAGGAGCTCTTCAAACGAGGACGTTGAGGCGTATATAGCTCATACCAGTACGGTGCTTGGGGCGAACAAGGTAAAAAACCGAGAAATATGTGAGATGTCTCCGGGGTGGACCGAAGAAAAAATATATGCGAGTACAGGAATCAACGAAAGACATTGGTTCTCGGAAGAGCAAGACCTTGTGTCCGCATGTGTAGAGGCCGCCATGAAATCTTTGAAGAAAGCTCGGTTTACTCTTGATGACATAGATGGCATTATCTGTGCTACAGGAACCCACGAATATCAGACACCATCTCTTGCCGCCATGGTTCAGCATCAACTAGAAACAATCTTTCCTCGAAAAGAAGGGGACGTCACGTTTGCGTACGATGTTTCGGCAGCCTGTTCTGGGTTTATCTTTGTGCTGAGTGACATCTATAAAAGAGTCATGAATCAACCAAACAAGAAGTTTTTGTTGCTAACGGGAGAATGCCTGTCAAAGAGGGTCGATCTTTCGGATTATCCAACGGCGCCAGTCTTTTCGGATGCCGCTACCGCAAGCATAGTGAGTGCGCAAAAAATGCCCGGAGCAGGGAAAATTTACGATCCTTGGCTTGAGACCATCGGAGCTCCAGCGGAGTTGCTTATGGTGCCAGAGAAAGGGTACATTGCTATGAATGGATTAGAAGTATATAAGATTGCTACCAAACAGCTTAGTGCCGTAGTAAAAAAGATATGTAAGATCCACAATATAGCTGTCTCGGACGTGGACTATATTATTCCTCACCAAGCAAACAAGAAGATTATTCGAATAGTGGCAAAGCGCTTAGGAATTCCCATAGAAAAGTTCTATATCAACATAGATCGTCATGGTAATAGTTCCTCGAATACGATTCCTATTTGCATAGAAGAGCTACACGAAAAACAGGCTCTTAAGGGAAAGACAGCATTGCTTATAGCATTTGGTGGTGGCTTTACCTTCGGCGGCACCATCATACGATACTAAACCCGTATTTTTTTTCTTGACATGACTGCATTCATCTGACATCATATACGTATGAAAAAATTATCTCTATGTTTATTATTTTTCGGCATGGTTTTTTCTGTGGCGTTTGCACAGTCGCTTGATCTTAGCCTCGATCTAAAATCTACTACTGTATTCTCCACAAAAAAAGGTGCCATTAGTGGTTACGATGCCGTAGCCTACTTTACAGCGGGTAAGCCGGTAAAGGGAAAAGAAGCGTTTTCTACGGAATATCGAGGAGCAACATGGTATTTTAGTTCTCAAAAAAATCTCGACATATTTCTAAAAGATTCTCTTGCGTATGCTCCTCAGTATGGGGGATATTGTGCCTATGCCATGTCTAGTGGTTATCTCGCATCCACCAATCCTAGAGCTTGGAGTATTCACGAAAACAAGCTATACCTTAACTACAGTATAGGTGTACGAAGATCGTGGCTACGAGACAAGCCAGGACATATTCGTAATGCGGATCGCAACTGGCCGCGCTTCCGATAGATAGCATACTAGCCACGCGCGGTTCCGATGATATACTGATTGACCGCGGTTCCGATAACATACTGGCCGCGCGCGGTTCGCGAGCGCTCTCGCGTTTTTTTGCTCTATAATTTCTGATCTATAAAAAGTAATCTATAAAAAGAAAAGGTATTCGAAATTTATGCCGTGCATAAGTTGGTTGTTCCCATATCGGATTACTCGAGAACTAGAACTATCTTCTAATAGGTAGTCGTCTGTGTTGTAGATGGAAGAAAAATAGTAACGTAGGTTATATCCTATGCTTAGCCCCTCGCTTCTTCCCACGCGGAAGCTAAGACCCACACCTGCATTTGCAAAGAACTGTGTTTGAAAATCATCTTCTGTCTGTAAATATCTGGTAGTATACGAATACGAGGAAGTCTCTGCACCATTCACATTAATAAATTTTTTAAAAGTGTAGTTCACTCCTACTCCAGTGTGTGCGTAGATACCCAAAACACTGGTAAAAAAGAAGTTTTGTCGTATGTTTACATCGACTGAAACCCCAGGAAGCCCAAGAGAAGCAAAGGTGGAGACTTCCGCTTCTTTAGCTATGTGCCCATAGTTTATTCCGAGTCTTCCATATAAATCAAATGAGTTGAAGACTCTCGTGCCAGCAACAAAATACGCGGTTCCTATAAAAGGGATTTCATAAAAGTTCTGTGTAATGGGTTCTGCTTCAAAATCATTAGCACCTACCGTAGATTCGAATAGTTGTATAGATTGTTCCGTGCCAAGGAGTACATCAAAGCCTACCCCAAGAAAGATGACTGATATTGCTGGAGCCACGCCTGACCCATTGCTTGCTTGTACTTCTGTTAAATCGGTATCTGCAGTAACGATGTTGTTGTCGTCTACGAGAATATCTTCTGATTTTGAGCTGTTTTTTGTTTGACCGAAGGCAAGAAAGGAGAGTGTAAGAAGCAAAAGGGAAAGAATGAGTGTTTTTTTCATGAATGAACTCCTGTCAACTTAGGGTATGTTAGTAATAGTATAGGAAAAAAAGAATATGTGCAAGAAGAAATCTGCTGTATTTTACGAATTATTCTACCTGAAAAATCTATAAAAAGACTATAAAAAGAAGAGATATTCGAAACTTATGCCATGTGCGATTTGGTGATTTCCAGATTGGGTTGCAGAGCCACCACTAGAGCCACTTCCGTGTCCATAGTGATCTCTTCCACCCCCATAGTGATCTCTCCCACCTCCATAATGGTCTGTATATCGGTAATCGGCTGTGCTGCCGGAGGAAGGGAGGTAGTAACGTAGGGTATATCCTATGTTCAGACCATCGGTTTTTCCTACGCGGAAGGTAAGCCCTAGACTCGCGGTTGCAAAGAATTGCTTTCTATCTTTCTGACTTTTCTGTGGAGAGCTGCTAGAAAACGAGGAGGAAGAAGTGTATGAAGAATCATCGAAAGAGAACGAGCCAGTAAATTCTTTAAAATTATAGTCCAATCCTATTCCAGCATGTGCATAGAGACCAAAGGTATCGGTTAGAAAGAAGTTTCCTCGCACATTGGCATCAACGGAAAGTCCAAGATTCCCAAGGAAAGAATAGGATGAATTAGCTTCTTCTCTGAGTGTATATCCATAACTCATTCCGACTCTTCCGAACACATCTAATAATTCGAAGAGTCTTGTTCCGACAATAAAATTCGTGGTTCCTATAAAAGGGATTTCATGAAAGCCCTGTATAGAGGGGTCTTCTATAAATAAATAAGAATCGCTTGTTTGATTCGGTTTTTCTGTGCCAATGTCTGTACCAATGAGTAAATCAAAGCCTACTCCAAGAAAGATTTTCAATATCGAGTTTGCTGCTGCTGTCTCTGTGACCGTAGCTTCTCCTGCTTGCACTCTCGTTAAATCTGCAGTAATGATGTTGCTGCCTGCTAAAAGATTTTCTGGTTCTGAGCTGTTGTTTGTTTGACCGAAAGCTAGGAAAGAAAGAAAAAGAAAGGAAAGAATAAATACTCTTTTCATGAATGAACTCCTATCAAGTTGTTTATGTTAGTAATAGTATAAGAAAGAAGGAATATGTGCAAGAAGAAGTTTGTTATGTATTTTACGAATTATCACTGTATTTTCCTGTGTTTTCGACAGTTTCTGTGTTTTCTGACAGTATGGATAATCGTTTCTGTGTTCTTCTTGCTCATATTATCGTTTGCGCTCTATAAAAAGAAGAGATATTCGAAACTTATACCATGTACGAGTTGGTTGTCTCCATATCGGATTGTAGTGCGCTTTCCCGAGCTACCTTCTAATATGTAATCGTCTGTGTTATAAATGGAAGAGAGGTAGTAACGTAGGTTATATCCTATGTTCAGACCCTCTTTGCTTCCCGTGCGGAAGGTAAGCCCTAGACCTGCATTTACAAAGAACTGTGTTTCAACTTTCTGTTCCTTCTGTGAATGTCTGGTAGAGAACGAGGAAGAAGAGTTTACAGAGAATACATCAATAAATTTTTTGAGATTAAAGTTCGCTCCCACTCCAGTATGTGCATAGAGACCAAAGCCACTGGTTAAGTAGAGGTTTCCTCGTGCATTGGCATCCACGGAAATCCCGAGAATTCCAAGGGAAGCATATTCTGCAGTACTTGTTTCTTTAAGTACATGTCCATAGGTCAATCCGACTCTTCCAAACACATCTAGTAATTCGAAGAGTCTTGTTCCAGCAATAAAATTCGTGCTTCCTATAAAAGGAATTTCATAAAATTTCTGCGTAGTGGTTTCTTCTTTAAACACATTGGGATCTGTTCCAATATTGGACAGTTCTTTGGTTTGTTCTGCACCGAAGAGCAAATCAAAGCCCACTCCAAAAAAGATTTTCAATATCGAGTTTGTTGCTGCTGTTGCTCCTTCAGCTTGTACCTTCGTGAGATCTGCAGTAATGATGTTACTGCCTGCAAAAAGGGTTTCTGGTTTTGAATTATTTTCTGTTTCACCGAAAGCGAGAAAAGAAACAGAAATAAAAAGTAAGGAAATAATGAATATTTTTTTCATAATTAGACTCCTATTAATTTGATTATTAGTAATAGTATAGTAAAAGAGAAATGTATGCAAGAAGAAATCAGCTATTATTAACTATTATTTACAAATAACTTTTCTGCTGATTTTCGGACTATTTTATGTAATTTGTGGATAATTTGTTGTAATTCTGGGCAATTTTCTATAATTTTCGGGTGATTTCGGACTATTTGCCATTAGTTGCTGTAATTTTCAGGTTTCTGGTCATGTTCCTAATGATCAGATATTGTTCTCGTTCTACAAAAAGAAGAGATATTCGAAATTTACGCCGTGTGCGATTTGGTTGTTTCCATATTGGATAATAGAGCTATTTCCAGAGCTATCTTCTAATGTATAACTATCTGTGTTGTAAATGGAAGAAAAATAGTAACGTAGGGTATAACCTATGCTTAGCCCTTCGTTTTTTCCTATGCGGAAGGAAAGCCCGAAGCCTGCATTTGCAAAGATCTGTGTTTCGTCATAGTCCTTGCCTTCCTGTGAATATCTGGTAGTGGTAGTATATGAATACGATGAATCTTCTTCTGTTAATACATCAATGAATTTTGTGAGATTATAGTTTATTCCTATTCCAGCATGTGCATAGAGCCCTAAGATACTGGTTAAAAAGAGGTTTTGCCGTACATTCGCATCTACGGAAATACCAGGGAGTCCGAGGGAAGCGAAGGCAGTGTCACTTACTTCTTTGGTTATATGTCCATAGGTTATTCCGAATCTTCCGTATATATCAAACGAGGTAAAAAGTCTTGTTCCAATAACAAAATACGCGGTCCCTATAAAAGGGATCTCATAAAAGTTCTGCGTAGTGGGTTCTTCTACAAACACATTAGAGTCTACGCTAGATTCGGTTAGTTGTATGGATTGTTCTGTGCCAAGGAGTAAATCAAAGCTTACTCCAACAAAGGAGGGTGGCATTGAGCCTGTCGCTGCTGCGACGACACTTTCTGCTTGTACTTTTGTTGCATCTGTAAAAATGATGTTGCCAGTTGCGAGAAGATTTTCTGATTTTGAACTGCTTGGATCGCTTGTTGGTTCAGCAAAAGCGAGAAAAGAGGGTATAAGAAAGAGGCAGGAAAGAATAAATATTTTTTGCATGAATAAACTCCGATTGACTGTGTATTTATAGTAGTATAGCAAAACAAAAGGTTTTTACAAGAAGAAATCGACTATAATTTAGAGATCAAAGCGTCCGATTTAGGGGGAAAAGCGGCCAATTTAGAGGACGCTAGGCATCCGATTTAGCGTCCGATCTAGAACGTGCATCCAGCGTTGAGTGTTGGCGTGTCTATGTCCGAAAGCCAGCCAAAGGGAAGGGGGACATCGTAGGGATTAATGCCATCGAGTGTGGTACTTAAGAGTACTAGGAGAGCCACGAAAAGTACGGGCAAAATTAGATATGTTTTTTTCATATGATTCCTTCCTTATAATTATTCGTATTTAAACGTCTTCCTCAATTTTAATCCTAGTATAGTTCCCAAAAAGGCGAAAACAAACCAAGACCAGCCATGGAGGCTTCCTGAGGATATTCCACTAAAATAGGGACCGATATTGCAACCAAATGCGAGCTGCGCACCATATCCCATAAGAAGTCCACCCAGTACGGCACCATAAGCAGAACGTTTGCAATGAAAAGGGACACGAGGCTTTTGCTTCTTCTGTAGTTGGATGTAATACCATGCCCCAAGTACTATGCCAAAGTTCGACAGAGAAGTTATGTCAAAGACGACAGCACTACGAAGTGTCTGTTGGTTTGCAAGTTGTTGCCAATATTCAAGGTTTTGTACCGGAAAACCGAGCCACGATGCTACTTTTGCACCCCAAAGCCCAAAGGCGTAGGAAATGCCCCATTGTTGACCGCTGAGCAATAAAAAAGGAACCGAAACAAGCACTATCCCGATCATTGCAAGGTTTAGCTTATAATTCCAAGCGCTTACGCCATTCCATTTTTTGTATCTTTTCCAGACAAGAGTAAGAAGGAACAAGAAAAGCAATACGGCAAGCTGTATTCCAATAGCAGGAACTATGCCCATGGTGCCGAGATCAATGGTTCCAAGCCCACCAAGCCGAGTTAAATCAAGTACGTGTGTGGTTCCAAGAAAGGAACCGATCATGAAGGGGAGCAGCACGGCCTGAGAATATCTATTATAGGAGAGCTTTATGATGGATCCCGATCCGCACCCATCGCCTAGCTGCATTCCTACCCCAAAGAGAAAGGCTCCAATCATGCCGCTCCACGCTATGGGAGCGATTGTCTTGTGTAAGGTGGGAAAGGTATTGAGAATAGGAATAAAGATTGCTACGCCGAGGACGAGCATCAGTATCTGGGCATGCATCCCCTTGACGTCGCCTTTTTGTATAAAGGCACGCCAGGCACCGGTAAAACCTACTGATCCATAGATGAAGAGAAGACCATATACAATTCCGATGCCATATATGAGTGAATTTCTTAGCCCTGCATTGAAGAATATATAAAGAAAAAATATACCTACAATAGCAGGGGGAAGTATTTTATTGAGATACCTTGTAATCGTTCAGTTCCTTGCGTGTGCGTGCGTTGGCAACCGCGTTTGATTTGTCCTGAGACCACTCTACGAAAGAACCATCATAGAGAGCCGTCGTTTTTCCTAAATATTCAGAAAAAACAAACCAATTCGTTGCAGCCCAATGGCCTGTGTTGCAAAAGGAGATCAACGTTTCCGCATTGTTCTTGTTTATTTCGGCGAACAGTGCGGTCGCTTTCTGCTTAGAAACAAGGGTGCCGTCCTTCTCTAGAAGATCAAACTGAGACAGGTTTACCGCGTTTGGTATGGTGCCACCAGTTCTTGCTACGGGATGCTTCTTGAATCCGTCAAAGAAACTTTTAGGTCGGGCATCAACGATAAGAACCGAGTCGTCTTGCAAAGCTTTTTGTATGTCGCTAGCGTCTGCAAACAAGGTTCGATCATAGCTTCCGATCTTGTAGTTTGTTTTTCGAGGAGGGTTTGCAACACGAGATACCCTGTAATTTTTTTTCTGCCAGCTTGTAAAACCGCCATTAAGAATGGATACGTTTTCGATACGGGCTAATTTTAATGTCCAATATACACGAGCCGCTTTTCCAAAATCATCGGTGTCGCTTATGCCAGAAACAATAACCACGTGGCTGTCTGCGTCTATGCCAGCTTTTTGGATAAGTTCTTGAATCTTAGCTTCTGGGGGAAGGAGGCCAACAATGCCACCTCTTTGCTCTCTCCATTTAGAATAGTCGGTATGGGCTGCGTTTTCTATGTGGGTTCGTTTGTATTTGCTAAACGAACGTACATCAAGCACGCGCAGCGAAGTACCGCTTTGTATTTCTTTGTTAAGGTCTTCTGCATTAATGAGCGCATCGCTTGCGAAGGCAGAAAGCAGAGTGCATGTAGCCAGTAAAAATGATAGTATGTATTTTTTCATATAATAACTCCTTAGATATATAAAGTTGTGATAATTGAATGTCAATTATCTTTATTAGTTATATTATAGTCTATCTCTTTTCTCGATCGTAGGGAATACCTATTGCCTTGGGAGCTAGGTTATTTCTGCTAAAGAGGACGAGGGCAAACACGGTGAGTATGTAGGGGAGGGCTTTGAAAATTTCCTTCGGAATAAAACTGAGGGCCGTGATGCTTGTGGAATAGATGGCTGTCACTTGGAGGAAGCCAAAGAAAATGCCAGCACCAAGGACACCAAAGGCCTTCCATTTTCCAAAAATCATGGTCGCTAGCGCGATAAAACCAGTTCCGTGTATGCTCTGTATGGTGTACTGGGTGTCTTGGGTCAGTACCATGATGCCTCCCGCAAGCCCAGCAAGGAACCCAGAGCCAACGACTGCAGCAAAACGTACACGGTATACATTGATTCCTGCACTTTCTAGGGCACTTGGGTGTTCTCCTGCGGCCTTGAGACGAATCCCCACAACGGTCTTATTGATGATGAACCAGACAAGGAGGGAAAGAAAGAACATCAAGAACACTGTGCTGTAAATGTTGCTGAAGAAAATGGGGCCCAGTACGGGTATATCAGAGAGGACAGGAAACGTGGATTTCACGAAACCTCGTGTAAAAATATTCGTTCTTTGCTGATTGAAGATGATGGAAGCAAGGAATATCGTAATTCCTCCCGCAAATATGTTTAAGCCCGTTCCAGATATGATTTGATCTCCCCTAAGCTGAATACTAATGTATGCATGAATACAGGAAAACAGAGCACCCACTACGGCACCACAAGCAATCGAGATCCAAGGAGCAACAAGTGGGAGTGATTTTTCCAAGAAGAAAACCAAGCTTGCTGCGGTAAACGCTCCAAGCATCATAAGCCCCTCTAGGGCAATGTTGGTAACTCCACTGCGTTCGGTAACAAGTCCCCCGAGACCTGCAATGACAATGGGGGTAGAGAGGATAAGCGTCAGGCTAAGTACGGCATATATTTCAGACATTGTCCGGCTCCCCTGACTTCGTTGTTGTTTTGGCGAGCTTCGCTGTTTTATTCGCGGTCTCCGCGAGCCCCGCTGTTTTCGCGAGCTTCGCGGTCTCCGCGAGCCCCTTTTCTTTTTGCTTCTCTTTTCGTACTATGTTTTCGAGTAGGATCCGAATGCCCGTCTGCATGCCCAGCACGAGCACCACTGTCGCAATAATAATGGTGATGATGTCTCGCGGCACGTTTCTTGTTTGCATGATGGGTTGGGCCGCTTTGAAAGAACCAAAGAGTAGGCTTGCAATGAATATGCCGAGAGCGGTGTTGTTTCCGACCAGAGCAACAGCGATTCCATCAAAACCGTAGTTTTCAAAACTTGCGATTACCCTGCCATAACTAAAAGTGCCCACTGCGACTATGGCTCCTGCAAGTCCAGCGAAAGCACCAGAGATGGTCATGGAAAGCATGATGTTCTGCTGTGTCTTCATTCCGGCGAATTTTGCAGCATGGAGATTATATCCAGTTGCTCGAAGCTCGTAGCCAAAGCTTGTCTTTTCGATGAGAAACCAGAAAAGAATCAAGGCAAAGATGACCAGAAGAAAGCCCCAATGCAATCGAGAGTTGTTTGTTATCGAGGAAAGAAAATCACTGTGCAAGAGGGCGGCATCTGGCAATGTGCTTGTTTTCAATGCAGAGGATCCTGGAATTTGCAGGTAGCCATAGTTAGTGGCATATAAAGCCGCGTAGTTTAGCATGATGGTAACCACGACCTCATGAATATTAAACCTTGCTTTCAATATTCCAGGTATGGCACCCCAAAACGCACCCGCAAGACAACTGTTTATCAGTACGAGAGGAAGCAGCAGTGCTTTGTGAAGTCCTGGAAAGCTAAGCCCGGTCAGTATGGCAGCGAAGGAACCAACGAGAAGCTGTCCTTCTGCACCTATGTTGAAAAGACCGATACGAAAGGAGAACGCGACAGCAATTCCAGTGAGCGCAATAGGCATTACAGTGACAAAGAATTCGCCGATGTATCGTGCGTTAAACGTGTTTGTCGAACTATTTACATTGATGCCAAAGGTGCCTCGTAGTATGGCAACAAAAAGGGCCGCGGGGTTGAAGCCAGTAAGAAGCATAAGGAGCACCCCAATAAAAAGACTAAAGAGTATGGAAATACCAGGAATGCTTAGTTTTTTCTTGCTGAGTAAGAAGGCTGCAAGACTTTGTTTCTGTTTAGCCATGGGTTTTTCTGTCATCTTAGCCATGGGTTTTTCCTATCATCATAAGCCCAAGAGCTACCTTGTCTACGTTTTTTCCGGGAATAATGTTTGCTATCGATCCATTGTACATGACAGCGATTCTGTCAGAAAGCTTTGTCACCTCGTCAAGCTCCATGGATACAAGAAGTATGGCACACCCTTTGTTTCTTTCTGCAACAAGACGTTCGTGTATGTACTCTATGGCTCCTATGTCCAAACCTCGAGTAGGTTGTACGACAAGAAGAAGTTTGGGAGAGTTGTCGATTTCTCGTGAGATGATTGCTTTTTGCTGGTTCCCTCCAGACATGCTTCCCGTGATGCTCTGTGCCCCTTGACTAGAGCGAATGTCGAAGTCTTCGATGAGTCGCTCGGCCTGTTTGTTTATTTCTGAAAAATTCAAAAGTCCATGTTTTGAGTACGGAGCATTACGATATTTTTTGAGTGCAAGGTTTTGTGCAAGAGAAAACTCTGGTATGATGCCGTGTTTCTGTCTATCCTCGGGTATGATGCCTACACCGCTTTGTATTCTCTGTAATATACTCAGCTGTTCTATGGGTGTGTTCTCTAGTAATATCTCTCCTCGTTCTTGTTTCTGTACTCCGATGAGGGTTTCAAAGAGCTCTATTTGTCCGTTTCCCTCAACACCAGCAATCCCGAGGATCTCTCCTTTCTTAACATCGAAACTTACGTTCTGTACCGTTTGCACCTTGTCTCTGTTTTTTACAGAGAGATTTCGTATTTCGAGAACGATGTCATCTTGGGGATTTTTTTTCTTTGGCATGGCGTTTTTTAATGTACGACCGACCATCATCTGGGCAAGGTCTGATTCGTCTGTTTTTGCGATTTCTACGGTGCCAATACGCTTGCCCCGTCGAAGTATCGTGCAATACTCTGCTACCTGTTTGATTTCGTTTAGCTTGTGTGTGATCAAGATGATGGATTTACCCTCTGCAACAAGGATTTTCATGATTTTCATGAGTTCCTCTATCTCGCTGGGTACGAGGACTGCGGTTGGTTCATCAAAAATCATAAATTCAGCGTTTCTGTACAGCATTTTCAATATTTCGACTCGTTGCTGCATGCTTACTGGAATATCGCGCACCAATGCATTGGGATCTATGTGTAATTTGTACTTTTCTGAAAGGGCTTTGATTTTACGTATCGAATCTCGCAGGTCTAATCTGTTAAAGGACTTCTTCGTTTCTATGCCGAGTACGATGTTTTCCGCAACCGTGAAGGTATCTATGAGCTGGAAATGCTGATGCACCATGCCAATGCCAAGATTGGAGGCAAGATGAGGATTATCTATGACAACCTTCTTTCCCCTTAGATATATGTCCCCTTCATCGGGGCTTAGGAGACCGAAGAGCACACTCATGAGCGTGCTCTTTCCGGACCCGTTTTCTCCAAGAAGCGCGTGGATGCTTTGTTTTTTTACCTGGAGCGTGATGTTATCGTTTGCGACTATGCCCGGAAAGGTTTTCCGTATTCCTCGCATTTCAACAATGAAGGAAGAATCAGAATGCATACGCTCCATATATGTGCGCTATCGAGGACTCACTATAGTACTAGCGAAGTCGTTTCGGTAGTGTGGGTACTACATACTCACCACTGATGATTTTTTCTGTCCATTGTTGGATAATCATGTTTGTTTCCTTGTCAAGATTTGGGTTTTCCTTAGGAAGACCGACCCCTTCTTGTTTTAGGTCAAACGAAAACACTCCACCTTTTGGAAAGGCTCCCTCTAGTTCTCTCTGAGCAACTATATAGATGGCGTTGTCTGCTCGCTTTACCATAGAAGTTAAAATCGCAGATTTATTTGTGTCAGTATTGTAAATGCCTTCGGCATATTGATCTTTGTCCACCCCAACAGCCCAAACAGGAGCAGAGGTATTGCCAGATGCTTCTTGTTGAATCATTCTGTCCTTCGCTTCTTTGATTAGTCCGTTTCCTGTGGATCCTGCTGCATGAAAAATGACGTTTGCACCACTATCGTAGAGCTTTGAAGCTATTGTTTGACCAGCTTGTGGGTCTGCAAAGCCTCCAGCGTATTCTACAAGTACTTCTATGGAAGGATCTACCGCGAGTACTCCTGCTTCAAAGCCTGATTCAAAGCGTTGTATGACATCAAAATCTATGCCTCCAATAAAGCCTACCTTCTTGAACCCGTCTTTCTTTGCACGAAGACCAGCAGCTACTCCTGCTAAAAAGGATCCTTGTTCTTCTGCAAAAACCGCACTTGCTACGTTGTCTCTTTCTCCAACCACCGTATCAACGGTTAGGAAGTGGGTGTTCGGATAATTAAGGGATACTTCTGCAATTGAATCAGCAAAGGTGAAACCAGGTGCCACGACAAGTTGATATCCCTCATCGGCAACGGTGCTAAGGTTTGAAACATAACCAGCATCGGAAGCAGACTGAATATAGGTAATATCCGCTCTGATTCCCTTGGCCTTCAGATCATCTTTAAATCGAACGACTCCTTCCCAAGTTCCTTGGTTAAAGGATTTGTCATCAATGCCACCTATGTCGGTTACTAATGCAATGCTTATCGCTGCCTTCGTTGTTTCTGTTCCTCCAGCAGCAAATAGGGCTGGGGTAAGAATGGCAAATATACTAAATATGATTATTATTTTTTTCATAGAAAACTCCTTATACTTTAAGATGAAAATATAGATTTATTATATCATAGATGAGAATTGTGTGGGAGCACGCGCCACTGGCGAAGTGGCGGGGAAAACGGCTTTCATCGTCTAGCGCAGATATCCAAGATGGGCTTTTTGCATGTCGATCATGACGTCCACCAGTTCCTGAAGTGGTTTTGCCGTGTGTACCACGGGGTCCACAAGCAAGGCTTGCAGGACAGCTTTTTTTGATTTCTTCAGTATTGCTTCGGCGTTCATGTCGTGGACAGCCACTTGGTTTCTGAGGAGACCAGCATATCCTCTTGGGAGGGTGCCAAGTTTTTTCCCCTGTACTCCGTTCTTGTTTACGAGGGCAGGGACCTCAACGGCAATAAAACCAGGAAGTTCTTGTATCAGTTTTCCGTCCGTGCCCTGGTTGGGAAGATTGACTGCAGATTCCGTGTAGTTCTTGTCTTGAACTATCCCATCTATGATGATGGCTATTCGTTCGCGGATACGGGTTTCTATTTTATGGTTTTCTTTTTGGATAAAACTCTGGTAATAGCGATAGAAGTCAAGAATGCCCCTATGATCCACCATATCGTGAGCCCAGGCAAGATACTCACCAAAATGACTGTCTGTGGTGATGGGCAATAGATCGAAAGTCTCTAGGATGAAATTAAAAAGTCTTCGTTCTCCCCAATGCCGAGACGCTTTTATGTCTGCCATTTTTACGGAACCCTCTGTTTCAATGTAGGTTCCATGCTCAAGTAGATACATAAAATAATCACTGTAGGTCGGTACGTTCTTGAAGAAATCATGCGCTTTTTCTCGTATGTCTGGATAGACGTCTTTTCCGCTGTCCTTGTATCGTGCCTCAAGCAGCACACTAAAATGATTCAGACCACCTGCTAGGAGATCTAGGTTTTCAAAATCAGTATTCAGCATGGGAGGAAGGTAGCGTTCCAACGAAGCGATTTCATGACAGAGTCCAACAAAGCGTAGGTCGGGGAATTTTCGATGAACCGTGGTGCAGATTCTGCTCATTGGGTTGCTGTAGTTAAAGACAAAGGCCTGAGGGCATATCTTTGATATGTCTTCACATATGTCAAGAATGGGGGGGGTTATTCTTAGGGAATGAAAGAGCCCTCCCGGACCACCGTTTTCTCCATAGACCTGTCTGATTCCGTACTGCTGTGCTATGCCTCTGTCTTGGTCCCACAAAGAAAATCTGTCCCCCACCTCGATGGAAATAATGACAAAATCGGCTTTTTGCAGAGCCTGTTTTCTGTCCGTGGTAGCGTGCACGTGAAAGTCTAGCTTGGGGTTCTTCTCAAGAAATTCTGTGCTGTGTTTGTACACTTCTTGCAACATTTTTTCGTTGATATCAAGAAGCTGTATGCTACTTCCTTGGAGAGAGGGAGTGGCAAAGATGTCTCCTAGGGTGCCATATCCAAATTGATGGCTACCAGCTCCGACTAATACGATGTGTGACATAGAGTAATCCTTTTTTTCATATATAGATTTAGTATAGCACGAGTCACGAGTTACTCGTGTAGCACTCGTGTAGCAGAAGTGAGGGAATCATCTGTTTTGAGTCGTGCTTACTCTTTCGTTATTCGATAATGGAGGAGCAGGCTGCCTTGTGAGTTGAGTTGGGTGCAGCGTATCAGGGTGCAATGTCTTCGGCTAGACGCGTCAGCCTGCTCCTGCCGAACGGCTGGAAGTTCGAAGAGATCGAGCCCTCGTCCAAAGATAAGCGGTTCTATGGTAATGTATAGCTCGGTCAAGATGTCTCGTGACAGTGCGAGACTGTAGGTTTGGGTTCCGCCGAGTATACAGATAGATTTCCATGCTGATTTTTCAAGATATTCCTTGAGATCCATATACGAAGGATTGCAGTAGACAAGGTTTTCGTGTTCTTGATGCAAAGCCTCCTGATACTGCCTACTCAGGACTATGCAGTTTCTTTTTGAAAGAGCTTCGTATGCTGTCTTATAGGTATTGTTTCCTACGACTATGGCGTCACAAGAAGAGAGCAAGGCACGCAGGTGCACTGTGTCTTCTTTCGATGTCCAATCGGTAAAGTGGGACTCGTGTAAGGCGATTTTTCCATCGATGCTACAGGCAGCAAGTGCAAAGTAGGATTTATTCATCATTGCTTCTTGTCGTTCGCGTGCGTGGCCGCGTGCGCTTGCGCTTGTGTGGTCGCGTCCACGTTCGCTTGTGCATCCGCGTTCGCTTGTGCATCCGCGGCCTCTTCTTTCGTTGACTGCAGTAAGGGATAGTAGAGATCTTGGTCCTTTGGTATAAAGAAATCATCGATGGGGTAGTCTTGGGTAAATTCTAGATGAGGAATGTCTCGAAGAATCACCACCGGCATCTGTTCGTTCCCTTCACCCATGTAAAGGTTTGCCGTGTTCGCAAGGCTGTCAACGATGTTCGCCTGTGTCAGCATGAGCTTTCGATCAAATATGTCCTTCTCTCCTCGATAATCCTTGAGAGGAAGGAGTCCATGAAATGCAATTGAAATACCAATGGATCCGTATCTCATGGGAAGTAAAAAACTATCGGAGATGATGATGCCGATTCTTTTTAAACGGTAGTGCCTTGTAAGCTGTTCGTGTAGCTTGGCAGCCTCTGCAAAGGGATCCTCGGGCCAGAGTATGTAGTAGTCTGCCGCATTGCTCTCGTCTATGCCAGCGGAGGGCGCGAAGGTTCTGTACTTGATGGTAAGAGGGAGGAGGTTGTGGATTTTGTCTTTCTTGCTGAGCATGATGTCCGCTTCCTTCTGTACAAGGAGGTCAAAGTCGCTGACATCGGCTTTCTTTATGGTTCTTCCTTGTTGTATTGCTACAACTTTAGAGCTAATCACGATCACGTCGCCATCCATCAAAGGAGGAAAATCCTTTATAAATAATTCGTATACGTCGTCCTGTGGTGGATAAAATTTTCTTGTGTAAACGGGGATGATTTTCATGGTCTCCTTGCTAGTCCTTTCCGATCACCTCAAACGAAACGTATTCTTGGGCAAGGGGAGATTGATTCGTTTCTAGCTCTTGTCTTTCGATACGAATGCGAGTGATTTCTTTCTGTAGTTTTTGCGAGCTCGTGATGATTTTTTTTGCGTAGTCTTGATAGTCGGGTACGATGCTCGCATCCACGCTGTTTTCTTGTATGGCAAGACGGACTTCTTCGCTGCCTCCGAACCCTATAACCTGCCTTTCTTGAGCCTTTGCATCGTTCTTTTGAAGGAAGCTTCCTACACCGATGGCAACTTCGTCGTCTAGGGCTATGACAGAAAAACGTTCCTGCTGGAATACTTTCGTGGTTTCAAGATAGCGAAGGGCCCCGTTTCGGCTTTCGTCTTCGAGACGATGAATGGAGATGCTTTCGTTTTCGTTTATAAGGCTTTGGATCGACTGTAGCAGGGTCTTCTGAAACAAAAATTCTTTTTCTAACGGAGCAGCAAAGACATGGATGTGGAGATCTTCGCCAGATGTCTTCTCGCCCGAAGCCTTTTTGCTGGACGCCTTTCGTGCAAGTTCAAGCTGTGTCTGCGCGAGCTCATTGATTTGTAACCCTACGAAGGCCCAAGGAAAGATGGATAGTTCTGGTTTTTGGGGAACTGCGTAAAGGAATATCTGCCCAGAGACAAACGGAAAGGTTAGCAGGGTATTTTCGTAGAAATAATGGGATAGCTTTGTCTGTCTGGATGTAAGCTCGTTGACTTCTTGTGCGTGGGCCTCTGTTTCCAGTTCGAATGCAGAGATGGCTACGTCTTCGTTAATGCTTGTTTGTATCTTTGAAAGAGTCGAATCTTTTTCGATGTAGTACACGTAGGTATCTATTTCCTGACTACTCCCTTCTATAAGCATGGCTCGTGCTAAGGCCCTATGGAAGTATTTTTCCTGTGAGCCAAGGATGAGTGCTACTTTTTCTGTTTCTCCAGAGGCAAACACAGATAGGATGGGAAGAGCAAGAAGCAGGCAGATGAAAAAGATCGTCTTTATTCTAGTCTGCCTCGCTATTTTAGTTTGTTTCAATTTCTTTTCGCATCCTTTGTATTTGTTTTCGATATTTCTTGAGTATGATCGTGCTTCGTTCTTGGGCACAACCAGTGTAGTTTTTTGCGTGAGCAAAAAACGCATGTGCATCGTCTATCTTCATCTTGCCCAAACGTTTACAAATGGCAAGCCAGAGCTGGGGGTGTTTCTTTTCAAGAATCTTACTCAGTGCAGCGCCCGTGCTGTTGCCGAGAACCAAGCCTTGTATCATTTCATGTGCGTTGTCCACGTTTTCTAGAGATAGAAGCACGTACATGGCTTCGCTAAGAATACTATCTCCAGCCTTGTCCAGGTTTGCCTCTAATGATTTGTGGTTTATCGTAAGGTTGCCGAGCACCTTCTTGCAACGAGCAGCAGCAGCAGCGAAACCACTGAGGTAATCAGCGATAAATCGAGAGGATGCCGAGTTGGTTAGATCTCGTTGATGTTCCGATATCTGATCCATAAAAAAGGTCATGACGCGGGGGCTAAATGCCTTGTACAAACTCTTGATGTGTTCGCTGTTCCAAGGGTTTTGTTTCTGAGGCATGGTGGAAGATCCTACCTGCTTCTTAGAAAAAAATTCCGTAAGCTCAGAGATCTCACTTCTTTGTAGATTTCTCAGATCATCGGCAAGGTTTGCGAAGATGCCAAAGAGGATGTTGTATTCAAGCAGAAGTCGTAGCATGGGTTCGGGGCTGCATATCTGCTTGGAGTATTCGGAAGCAGGGAGGTCGAGCTCTTGTAAAAATTCTTTTTCGAACTGCAAGGGCTTCGCGACTATAAGAGCAAGCGCGTTGTATGCCCCTACTGCACCAGAAAGCTTTCCTGGTATTTTACCTAACTGCTGTTGGATGCACGTTATGCTCTGTCCTATACGACTTACGTATTCTGCAAAAAAATGTCCAAGGGTGATGGGGACAGCGAACTGCCCGTGGGTTCTTCCTACCTGAACGGTTCGAAGGTTCTGCTGGCTAAGAGAAATCAAGCATTCTAGGATATCAAGAAGCAGGGGCAGAAACACGGTGCTACTTAGATCTTTTATGCGCATGGAAAGACCCGTCTCTATGATGTCGTGAGAGGTGGCTCCAAGGTGCACAAGGTGTCGCAGTTCTTTGGGTACGTTTTTCTTGATGACATGTACCACTGCTCGAATGTGATGCTTTGTTTTTGCCTCTTCTCGTATGACGTCTTTTCCTTTGATGCCCTGCACGCCCACGCGCGCCTTTTGCATAAGGGTCTTGGGCAATGAATATTCTTCTGCTAGTTTGCTAAGAAGTGCAAGCTCAACCTTTAGATGGTACTGCAGGGCAGCATCCTCGCTGAGGAACAAAGAAATTTGATCGAAGAGTTCTTGGTTCGCCATGTAGTATCTTGAATCAAGTGGAGAAAGGAGAGAGAGTCTGTGAGGAGTTTTCATGATCGATATATATTATTATATACAATAAATCGTAGCTTCGCTACTACCGTGTACAGAGGGAACATACTATAATAAGGAAACATGGCATTTATACACATAGGGAATAGACAATGAGCCTAGCTCCGATAGCACTCTTTGTCTACAATCGTCTGGATCATACGCAGCAGACCATAGAGTCACTTAGGAACAACGAACTAGCGAAAAAAAGTACCTTATTCGTGTTTAGCGATGGGGGAAAAGATGATTCCTCGTGGCAGAAAGTGGAGGCGGTCAGGGACTATCTCGATCGTGTGGATGGCTTTGAAAAAATCACATTGATAAAGAGAGAAGCGAATCGAGGGCTTACTAGTTCCATTGAGGACGGGGTAAGTCAAGTAATAAACGAATATGGAAAGGTGATCGTAGTGGAAGACGATCTTGTGAGTAGCCCGTACTTTCTTACCTATATGAATAGAGCTCTTGAATTCTACAAAGACAAGAAGGAGGTTTGGCACATAAGTGGTTGGAACTGTCCTATTGATACAGATTCTTTAGAAGACGTTTTTTTGTGGAGACTCATGAATTGTTGGGGTTGGGGTACTTGGGCAGATAGATGGGCTTTCTACGAAAGAGACATCGAAAAATGCATGAGAGAATTCACAAGAAAAGATATCGTGCGATTTAACCTTGATGGCGCAGAGGATTTCTTTGTTCAAATACGAGCAAACAAGAAAGGGACAATACATACATGGGCTGTTTTTTGGTACGCGACCATATTCAAAAAGAACGGACTCTGTGTGAATCCCTCACAAACCTTTATAAGAAACATAGGGCTTGACGAAAGCGGGGAGCACTGCACTGCAGAAGACACGTTTGACGGGGTGCTCTCGAACAAGAATGACATCACTTTTAGTACTGTGTTTGAAGAGAACAAGCTTGCATTGCAGAGAATACAAGATTTTTATATAAAACGAAGAGGTCCCCTTCTTGCAAGAGCGATTGCAAAGGCACAGAGAACTTTGGCCCGCTTAGTTCGCCTAGTCCGCCCAGCCCGCTAGACCCGCCCAACCTGCTAGACCCCGCACAGCCCGCTAGTCCGCCCAGCGGTTCGCACGGCTCGTCTGGTCCGCATGGCTCGCGCGAACACACACAGCTCGCACGAACACAGAGAACACACAGTGATCACACAGAAAAAACGTTGACCGTAAAATGTAGTAAGATAATAAGAATGAAAAAGACACAATTCTTACTACTATTATTATTACTATTCTCGTCACTGCTTCTTCATGCACGAGGAAACAGCTCACAAAAGAACGCCGAAGAACTGAACGCAAAGACAAGCGTGGTGGTCAGCATTGCCCCTCTGTCCTTTGTGGTGGAGTACATAAGTGATGGCGTCATTCCGGTATACACCTTGGTGGAAGAAAAAGAAAGCCCCGAGACATACAACCTGAGTGTGAAAGAGTTCTTTCTTCTAGAGCAAGCGAGCATTTTCTTTTCTATGGGATCATCTATGGAGAAGGAGACAATCTTTGAGTTCGAGAGAATGCTTCCCGATTGGCTGCGAAACAAGAACTCCTCGGCTGTGGTGGTCGAGCTTGCTAAAAACGTAGAGCTTCTTCACCTAGATGAAACAGTAGTTGACCTAGCCGTTGACCCGATAGTTGACCCTGCCGTTGATCTGGCATCCGACCCTGCCGTTGGTCTGGCGGACGAAGATCACTTGCATGCGGACGAAGATCACTTGCATGCGTATGATATCCATTTCTGGCTGAGCCCTGATATTTTAGGCAAGATAGCCACGCAAGTGCATGACGTGCTCGCGCAACAATTCCCTCAGAAAAAATTGCTTTTTCAAAAACGCTATGAAAGTTTTCTTGCAGAGCTACGCTCTTTAAAACAGGAGCTCGTTGGAGAGACAGAGATAAAGAAAGAAAACTATGTTTTTATCATGCACCCATCTCTTGGGTACCTTGGTGAACTTCTTTCCTTTCGGCAGATATCGCTAGAGTGGTTGGGAAGAGAACGAAGTCTTCGAGATTTTGCAAGTATAGAGATGCTTCTAGAGCGCTATCGCATCACTACGTTGTATGCCGAGCCTGGGAGTTCTGTGGGAATTGTTGATTCTCTTGCCGAAAAATACGGACTTCAAATCATTCCCATAGATCCACTCAAGAAGAACGTCCTTGAAAACATAAGGGAACTGGCTCGCATACTCCAAGACAATTTCTAGGTACTGCGTATTGACTTTAGCTTTTCAATCTGTACGTTTTTCATATCCTCATACGAGCCCGGTTTTCGATGCTTGCACAGTGACTATCGAGGAGGGAGGGCTCGTATTTGTGGTTGGAGTCAATGGTTCGGGGAAATCCACCTTTCTTAAGCTTGCCGTAGGTCTGCTAAAGCCCCAATCAGGTAAAATAATCCACCAAGTCACAGAGAAGCGGAGCCCTCGCATAGCCTTTCACCAACAGGACGTGCATATTGCTTCGCAGCTACCTCTGTCGGTAGAAGAGTTGGTCTTTATGGGGAGAGTTGACAAGGAAAGAACGTTCTTTACAAAAAAAGATAAACAGATAGTCATGCAGAGCATGGAGCAAAGCAACGTGCACATGTTTGCAAAGAAATGTGTGCATTTGCTTTCTCGAGGTCAGTTTCAGCGTGTTTTAATCGCAAGGTTACTTGCTGCCGAACCGGACATCATTGTTATGGATGAACCAGAGAAGTTTCTTGATGTTATTGCACGGGACGATCTTATTGCTCTCATCCAGAAACTAAACAAAACCATTACCTTTCTGATCTCTAGTCATGATTTCGATTTTATATTTTCTCTTGCACAGAGGATCATCTGCCTGACCAACCCGATTCATAACCAAGAGGATCATAAGTTTCTTGAGTTTCTTCAAAAACAGAACAGTGGCATCAAAATCGAACATCTTAGTTCAAAGCATGAAGGGCAGTAGTGTACGAGGTTTTTCTTTGGCTCTTGCCCTATTTTTTCCTTGCTCTTGCCATCGCGGTTTTTTCGGGAGTGACAGGGACAATCATTTTTATGAGAAACTATTCCAACTTGGTAGGGGGCATAGCACATTTTGTTCTTGGCCCTATCGCTACGTCCTTCTTTTTGGAATACTTCCTTGGTTTTGATATTCATCCCTTTTGGTTTAGTGTGCTTGTCACAAGTGTGGTGATGTTTTTTATTCCTCTAAACGAGAACGGACGCTTCAAACACGAACAGCATGTAAACATACTCTGGAGTTTTGGTATGGCAGTGGGGGTTCTGCTCCTTCATAGCACTCCTAATTTTACGAGTCTTGACTCCTTTTTGTTTGGGAACCTCCTTGCCATTGCTCGCGTGGATTATTACTTGTTCTTCATTCTTGCCGCCTTGCTCGGGGCCTTTATGATATGTTTTCATAGCAGGCTTGCGTACCTTGGTTTGGATGACGCTTTTCTTCGCGCTAAGGGAATACGCACAAGGGTCTTTCATAGATTGCAGCTCTGCATACTTACCTTTAACTTGGTTTTCTTGCTGCAAAGCTTGGGTATATTGCTCCTTCTTAGCGTGGTCTCGCTTCCCTCCATTATTGCTGCCTTGTATGTGAAAAGTTACAAGGAACTTCTGTTTTCCTCGATTGCCATTTCCGCAGGCGTGCTCCTGCTTTCTGTTCTTATGAGTTATCTTGTCAACGTGCCGGTAAGTTCTTTTGCAGCAATCCTACTCTGTGTGTTGTTTTTTATTGCGAAGATACTGACTTCTTTTCGAGGGGGAGGAAAACAAGGAGGCTTTTCTTAAAGAGCCGCGCCAGTGTACGCCTAGCAGCGCCGCGCCGCCCAGAACAGCGCCGCTAGCTAGATTTCGTATTTGTCAAAGGAGTGCAGGAGTTCTTTCCATGTGTCATCGAGTGCCTTGTTCATGGAAAAGCCAGCAGCATTTTTATGTCCGCCGCCACCATAGTTTTGGGCAAGTTTTCCCACATCGACCTTGTTCTGAGAGCGGAGTCCAATCTTACAGGTGACAGAACTATTTTCATCAAAGTTTTCCATGATATACACAACCATCTCTATTTTTTGTATGCCTTGGAGTAGTTGGTAAACCTCGTAAGACTGAGGAACGTCATCGCTGTAGATATAATCTTTGTAGCTTATGTAACTAAGAACGATACGATTGTTGTTGACACGAGTGGCTCTGTTGAGAATTTTCGAGATAATTTTTCGAGAAAAATACGTACATCCATATCCTATCTGTTGGTATATCTCTGCGGCACTTACCCCTAGCTTTGTAAGTTCTGCAGCAACAAGAAAGGGCTCCGGGTCGTCTCGTTTTGTAAAACGAAAGAAACCTGTATCGGTAAGAAGACCGAGGAAGAGAAAGTATGCATTTTCTTTGGTGGGGGAACGTTTGTAGGATTTAAAAAGACGGTAGATAAGGAGGGTGTTTGCTACTGCATTGCTGTCGATGTATCGAACTTTCCCATATGTCTCTCCTGAAGTGTGATGGTCAATGACTGCTGCAGGGAGATGATATATTTTTTCAAATGCAGTTCCCATTCTTTCTGAAGAGGAACAGTCAACACAGAAGATGGCTACTTTTGATTTTGGTGGTGGTTTTGGTGCAAGTTCGAGGGATGCATAAAACATTGATTGATAGATTTGAACAACGAAATCATTGAAGGGGCCAGCGGAAAGCTGAATGACGTTTTTTCCCAGCTGTTCTAAAAGCCCCCCAAGGGCAAGCTGTGAACCGAGGCAGTCGCCATCGGGTTTTTCATGTCCTATAATGTAGAACCAATCGTACTTGTCTATAAAATCCTGTATTTTCGAGAAAGATTGGTCTCTTTTTTTAGACATTACATGCACGAAATGCAGCGCTTATTTTATAACTATAAAGTTTTTGCTTTCTTGGTCCTTGAATTTTGTGGCAAGGTCTTCGTTGCGCAGATCTCGGGGGAGATACTGAGTGTTCGCATTTATTTGGTCTTTCGTTAGGTAAATGTTTAGGTTATGCAACTCTTTGTTGATGTATTCAAGTTCTATAAAGGGTGAGTTAAGATTGAACTGAAGATTATATATTCTTGCTACGATGGGGCGTGAGCCATCTCCTGCTTCTTTTTGAGAACGATTCTTTAAAGGAGAGAACCATGACGTTGGGATGTAGAGCGCCTCGCTATCGATCTTGGTACTTGAGTAGTATACGACAATTCCTTGAGGGGTCTTGAAAAAGTCAGTTATCTGTCGTACTGCTGTGTGAATATCTTCTAATTCTTGAGAACTTGCAACCGAAAAAGATGCAAAAAATAATAGTAAAATAATAGTTAATGTCTTTCGTCTCATATATGCTCCATAATATACTAAATATAGCACAACATCTTATCTAATACAAGTGATTAGTATAGATTTTGAAATGGTTTTCTTGTTTCGTGCTTGTTTCCACACTAAAGAATAATCGGCATCAATGACCTCATTACTTACCTCTTTTCCTCTTTGTGCGGGTAAACAGTGCAAAAAGATTGCTTTGTTCGTGTTTTTCATCAGTTTGCTGGTTACTTTGTAGTTTCGAAAGGCTTTTTCTCGTTTTTCTCGTTCGTCGTTTTGATTCATCGATGTCCACACATCAGTGTAGACGACGTCTGCTTTTGAGGAAGCAAGCATCGGATCAGTTTCTAGCGTAATAGATGATTTTTTTACGTTAAACTCATGAAGTTTTTTTACGTGTTCCTTTGTGGGAAGATATGCCTCTGGTGCACAGAGGGTAATGTTGATTCCAAAAAGGAGGGCGATTTTTGTAAGGGAGTGTGCAACATTGTTTGTGGCATCTCCGATAAACAGTACGTTTAGATCTTCAAGACGATTGAAGTGTTCTTTTATGGTAAAGATGTCGGTCAAAGCCTGTGTAGGATGGGAATCATCGGTCAGTGCATTTATTACAGGGATTTTGCTGTAGCTTGCTAGCGTTCGCAATACCTTACTGGAAAAACCACGAAAGACGAGTGCAGAGAATAGGGTGCCTAGGGTGCACGCAGTGTCTTCTATGCTTTCTGTTTTTCCTAGGTGTAGGTCGCTATGGGAAAGAAAACTTGCATGTGCGCTAAGTTCAAAACAGGCAAGCTCAAAGGCAATGCGAGTTCGAGTCGAGGGTTTTCCAAAGAGAAGAGCGACAGTTTTTTTTTCCAGCAAATTCTTAAAGTCGGCAGGGGACTCGTGTATTTTTTCTGCAAGTTTTATGTTCTCTTCTAGGAATGCTAAAGATTCTTTTGTTATGGTAAGGAAGGACGGCATGACTTTAAGAAGACTCCACTTTAGATTGTGAGCTAAGATATTCGATAAGAGGAGCTGTATCTTGTTCTATTGAATTTTTGTTGACAATTACTTTGCAAATATCTGATCTGGAAGGAAAAGAGAACATGGTGTCCAAAAGAATTTTTTCTAGAATGGAACGTATGCCTCGTGCACCGATTTTTTGCTCGAGTGCTTTTTTTGCTATCGCTATCCGCGCCTCTTCCTCGACGATAAGTTCTATGTTGGAGTATGAAAAAATAGTTTGCATTTGCTTGATGATGGAGTTTTTCGGTTCGGTAAGTATTTTGTACAGGCTTTGTATGCTATGATCCTCGAGAGTGGCTATGATGGGAATTCTTCCAACCAGCTCAGGTACGAGACCATAGTTTATGAGGTCATCAGGATGAATCATGCTTAAAAGATCTTTTGTTTTTTCTATCTCTTTATTCTCCAAGTTGTCAAAACCCATTTTATTATCAAAAACCCTTGATCCAATAATCTTGTCCAAGCCCACAAAAGCGCCACTGCAAACAAACAGTATGTTGTCGGTGTTCATTTTTATCATTTGCTGGTGAGGGTGTTTCCTTCCTCCTTGGGGAGGGATGGAAGCGATGGTGCCTTCTATTATCTTTAGAAGAGCGTGCTGTACGCCTTCGCCTGACACATCTCTTGTGATCGACATGTTCTTGGTCTTTCTTGTGATTTTGTCTATTTCATCAATAAAAATGATTCCGTGTGATGCACGACCTAGATCTCCTTCACTTGCTTGATACAGTTTTAGTAATACGTTTTCTACGTCTTCACCAACATACCCTGCCTCGGTGAGTGAGGTGGCATCTGCGATTGCAAAGGGAACCTTTAGTATGCGAGCGAGTGTTTTTGCAAGCAGTGTTTTTCCCGTGCCTGTGGGGCCAACAAGGAGTATGTTCGATTTTTCTAGGGACACAGCTTCCTTTACTTTGGGTTTTCCTTTTGGGTTTCCTGTGGAATTCAATTTAGTTTTGTTGTTATGATATACCCGCATGTAGTGGTTATACGCAGCAACAGAGAGCACCTTCTTTGCGTGATCCTGACCAATGATGTACTTGTCTAGCTGTTGTTTTATGATCTCAGGTGAGGGAGGGTTTGCAAAACTTGCGTAGTTAAAGCTTGCTCTTTTTTCTTCAAGTTGAAAAAAATTGTAGCCAAAGTTTACGCAGTCCTCACATATCGCTCCATGGGGGCCTTGGAGCATTCTGCGTTCGGGACCTTTTGACTGCTCGCAAAAAGAGCAGTTCTTGGTTTTTTTGTGTTCTGTACTCATCTACTTCCTGCCTAGTTCTTCTGTTTTTTCCGTACTATCTCGTCGATGATTCCATATTTTAATGCTTCTTCGGGCGATAGAAAAAAACTTCTTTCTATGTCCTTGGCAACGGTCTTCTTGTTTTTTCCTGTATGGAAGGAAAGGTAGTCGGCAATTAGGTTCTTTAAGCGAATAAGTTCCTTCGTTTGGATATGAATATCGGATGCCTGACCTTCTACACCTCCATAGGGTTGGTGCATCATGATGCGTGCCGAGGGAAGAGCCTTTCGCTGCCCCTTCTGACCTGCGGCAAGAAGAAATGCTCCGATGGAAAATGCTTGTCCAATACATATTGTCTGTATCGGGGGCTGTAGATATTGAAGTGTATCGTAGATAGCAAGTCCAGCAGTGATTGATCCGCCCGGAGAGTTTATGTATATATGTATGCTTCTTTCTGCAGATTCAGACTCTAAGAAAAGCAGTTGGGCAATAACGAGATTCGCTACGTGATCATCTATCGGTCCACCGATAAACACTATCCGCTCCTTAAGGAGTCTAGAGTATATGTCAAATGCTCGTTCGTGTCCTCCAGAGTGTTCTACAACCATCGGAACCATCATATTCATAATATTTTTGTTATTCATTATTACGTATTATAGTTTTTTTTACTTTCTTTTTCTTGTAATTCTATAAGTTGTTGAAAACTTAGTTCTTTTCCTTTCTTTGTCTTACATTCCTTGACAAGTACTTCAAAGAGCTTTCGTATGCTCATTTCGTACTGTATCTGATGTAAAAGGTTGTGTTCTCGATAATAGGCAATCACTTCGTCAGCGTTGTTCTGCCCTGTTTTTTCGTTTTCTTCGCGTATCTTGTCTTCTACCTCGGATGGTTTCGTCTGTATTTTTCTTTGGTTTATGGCTTCCGATACAATGAACTGCTCGTTCACCTGTTTTTCCATGTCTTCTTTCCATGATTGATAAAAGTCTTCTTTGGTTTTTGCCAATGTTTTAAGAAAGTTTGCCTCGTCAGTCCCTGATTGTTGTATGAGGCGTTGTAACGTGGATTCAAACTGTGCCCGTGTCGCCGATTCGGGTATTTCGCTTGTTGAATGAACAAGCAGGTGGTCGAGAATACGGTTCTTGTGCGCTTCGAATTGGATTTCTTCTGCCCGTGTTACGAGTTGTGTTTTCAAATCTTTCTTAAGGTCGTTCAAGGTCGAGTATTTTTCATGGATATCTTGGGCAAGTTCGTCATCTATGTCGGGCAGTTTTTTCTCTTGTATCTTGCCCACTTCGAGTTTTATTTGCACGGTCTTTCCTGCAAGAGATTCCGTGGAGTGGTCTTTGGGGTATGTTTTTGTAATGACTTTTTTTTCTGCGATGGAAAGGTTTTCTAGTTCTTCATTTAATTCGTATGGCGTATGCACCTGTCCAACCGTGACAGCGTTGTCTTTTGTGCGGGTTTCTTCTTTGGGTTTTTGCTGTTCGTCAAGTTCAACAAAATCGAAATGTATAAGGTCACCCTTTTGGGATCCCCCCCTGCGTTCAACAAAGATGGCGTTCTTTTCCTGCAATCCTTCGAGTTCTTTTTGAATGTCGCTATCTTGTATCTGTATTTCATGCTTGCTAAGCTCTAGAGAGTGAAGCTCTGCAAGAGTGATTTTGGGATCTGTATCGTAGCGAATGGTAAAGGTAAAGTCTTCTTCGGGATTTATGCTTCTCTGTTCATCCATATCGACCGTAGTGGGCGAGGAATAAGGCAGTGGCTTTTCTTTGATTTTATCTACCACCGAGCTAAAGGCCTCGTTTACGATGCTATCGATACATTTTGCCTGTATATAGGGCCCAAACTTGGAAAGAAGTATCGATTGGGGGACCTGCCCCTTTCGAAACCCTTTGATGTGGGCTTCTTTTGCCACTTCAGACAGTATCTTTTCGTGATTCTGCTTGACATGCTTTTTTGCAATGGTGATAGAAAGCTCGATTTCTGCGTTCTCTTTTCGTTTAATCGTATGTGTGTAGAGGTTTTCTTGGGGGGTTTCTTTTTTCAATTTAGATGTACGTTCCATTTGTTAAAAGCGAGAAACGGGGCTCGAACCCGCGACATCCACCTTGGCAAGGTGGCGCTCTACCACTGAGCTATTCTCGCAATTTTTTTTCTGTCAAATAAACAGTTAGCACGAATTATTTTGTATAGTATCCGTACGTCTTAATATTGTAGAAAACTTCTTATAAGTTGTCAATGAGAGGGAATACCTCTCTGTGTTGTTGATGCGAGAGAAGGGACTTGAACCCTTACACCTTACGGCACAAGATCCTAAATCTTGCGTGTCTACCAATTTCACCACTCTCGCGAGTAAACAGAGGGTTGTCCCCTGTAAAGAGCCGAGTGGGGATCGAACCCACGACCCGCAGATTAAGAGTCTGCTGCTCTGCCAGCTGAGCTATCGGCCCGAATGATTGTTTACAATCAAACGTAACGCCCCCGGCACGACTCGAACGTGCGACCTGCGGATTCGAAGTCCGACGCTCTATCCAACTGAGCTACGAAGGCATGGGGAGATCGACGGGATTTGAACCCGCAACAACTAGAACCACAATCTAGCGCTCTACCGTTGAACTACGATCTCCATGTGTATTTATTATATTGTATAAGAAGAAAAAGTAATTTACTTCGTATCAAGAACTCTTTTTTTTCCTCCTACGAAAAGGTAATGCTGACGGGGCAGTGGTCAGAACCGTAAATATCAGCATTGATGGTGCTGGCTTGAACCTGTTTTGCTATTGCAGGACTGGTACAAAAGTAATCGATTCTCCACCCCATGTTGCGTTCCCTTGCCTTTGTCCGATACGACCACCAAGTATAGTTTTCTGGTTCAGGATGCAATGTTCGGAAGTTGTCAACATATCCTGCATCTAGAAACGTGTCCATCCAAGCTCGTTCCTCGGGCAAGAATCCAGGGCTTGTTTCGTTTTCCTTTGGACGGGCCAGATCTATCTCTTTGTGGGCTATGTTATAGTCTCCGCAGAGTATCACTTCCTTCTTTTTGCGGAGTTTGTTGCAGAGTTTTAGGATCGCGTTGCAAAAATCTAGTTTATACGGAAGGCGCTTGCCCTCGTGTTGGCTGTTGGGGAAGTATGCGTTCAAAAGATACGCTGTTCTGATGTCGCTGTAGATCACTCTTCCTTCCGAATCGAACTCGGGAATACCCATTGTTTGGGTGTGAAGCTCTTTTTTGCTATAGATCGCTGTTCCGCTGTATCCCTTTTTTTCTGCCGAACTCCAGTAGCTATAATAGCCGGGAGGAGCAAGAAGAGATTCAGAAAGTTGACTAGGATCTGCTTTTGTCTCTTGTACACAAAGAATATCAGAATTATTCTTTGCAAGAAAATCAAGAAAGCCTTTCTTCTCTGCGGCACGTATGCCATTTACATTCCAGCTAGTGATGGTCATGCTTCTAGTATAGCAAATCTTCGGCTTATTCGTTTATGCCAAGAAAGATCATCTTCGAGCCTTGGAGTGTTCCTTCGATGCTGTTTTGAGAAGAGATCGAGATGGATTTTTCTGCTATCTTCTGTAAAGAAAAAGAGGAGGGAGATATGGATTGCAGGGCAAAAAACAATGATTTGGGTGGGCTGTCAAGGTTAATTCCGACAACGTAATCTGCGAAGCCGCGAAGGCTGGTTCCCGGAAAAAAATCAAAATTAACAAGCGAATCAAGAATTCCCTCGGACGTTCTTTTAAAATATTTGCTTAGGTAGAAAGGAAGGGACCATCTCATAAAAACCATAAAATGAAGATCAGAGTCGCTTATGTTTATTTTTCCGTGGAGTTTGCTGTTCCAGCTGTTGTATCGAGTAAGAATCTTGTAGATATCGTTCTGGTACGACTGTTGGGATTGCGTCTCTTGAAGAAAGGTTTCTGTACTTACAGGAATGTAGATCAAACTTGAGTCATCGGGATAACGCACGTTGATGTTTGTGCTGGAGGGAAGGGTTATTTCTAGATGAAACGATGGCACAAGAAATTGATTTTCAAAATATGGCCACATTCTTGAAACGGGTATGACAAGTTCGGAATTGTTTTCTTTGATGGTAAATCGAGGGTCGTTGCTCCTTACGATGTCAAAGAAGAGAGCATGGTTTTTAAGATCATTATAAGAAAGATTCTGAAAGCCCTGTTCTGATTTTGCATTCTTTCGTGTCCAAAACAATGCCTTCTGTAAAGACAGCAAGGAGTTGAGCGGGCTTAGTAAGTTGCGTTCGTCTTCGTAGACCAGTTTTGTTTTCTGTGTAACGAGGAGCCAGCCATCTAAAAACCCTTCGCTGTTCTTGTGCCGAACCTGCATCCAGAGCTGTCTGTTCTGTGAAAAGAAATACGAGTCGGTAACCGTCCTCTCTCCTTGAGGAAGAGAAAGAATATTTAGTTTACTAAAAGAAGGAAGGTGCTGGACAAGAGGAGATTCAAGGGAAGGAAAGTTGCGAAGTGCTGCTTCCTTCTCTTGCATGATATATGCAAGACGATACGGCTGTAGTTCGTTTAGGAGTTTCCGAGCATCTTCAGCGCGAGCAAAGGTAAGGATGTCACTTTCTTGAACTTGCATCGTTTCTTCGACTAATTGAATTAGAAACCCCGCGCTGTTTCTTCCTTGGATCGAGTAGACTATGCTGGGCATGGTCTTCTGGAGCGTGGAGTTTACAATAATGGCGAATGTCTGTGATAGTTCTGTCGAGCAGGAAAAAAGAAAGAGGGCTTGAATCAAAACGCTAATAGGAGCAATGATACGCAGTGTTTTACAGTGCTTTCGTTCTAGGCTAGTTTCCATCAATAACGCTATTATTTGATTTTAGAATTGTATATTGTTTTTTGGGAAGAGCAAAGAAGACTTTTCCTTCTTGTATGAGGAGCTGTATTTGTGGATTGCTCAGTATTGTCAATGTATCAGAAGAAGAAATAACAATGTCACCTTGCATGTCGGAGTTAAGATAAAGAGGAAGCACTACAAGAGGGTTTTCTCCAAGTACCATCTCGTGTATCTTGTCTATAGTGAAGTAGGTAAACGATCTTCCCGTATTGATCGTACTGGTTTGAGGCGCCTGATAGTACGCAGGACTAAAGACGATCTGATTGTCGTGCCCGTAGACCTTGGGGAATAGCTTTGGCGTAAATTCTAGCATCAAATCGGTATTTGATATGTATGGAATGGCTGTGTCGGTGGCAAAGATGATGGAGCTGTAGCTGTCTTTTGTTTTGTGTGTTATGTCCAATGTTTTGGGGATTTCTACGGGAGAGTAGTTTGGCAAAAACAGTTCATAGGACAAGGGAAGTATGTTCGTGGAGTAGACGAGTGAAGAACTGAATATGTTTTTTCCAGCAAGATATTCTTGCATCATAGAATTATCAAGGGCCGTTACGAAAAGAGTGGCGCTTATGTTTTTTATGTCTGCTTGTTGTAGCAGGGAGTGCTGGTCTTCTGCAGGAATGGAAGCAAGTCCAAAAACAAGGACTTCTGGAAATAATTTTTCCGAGTATCGCAATGCATCCTGGGGGAGGAGATAGGCGTTTTCTTTGTATGTCCATGACAGCTGTATTCGAGTTGTGAGGGTCATGTCTATCCAGTCCATCGCAAAATCCACAGAGTCAACCGATGTTTTTTGGACGTTTTGCGTGTTCCATGTTTGTATTTGATCGCTCAATGTCTGAGAAGAAAGGAGGAGCGAGCAGACGACAAAGAGCAGGCCATATAAACCATGCAAGGAACGCGGGAGCGTTCTTTTATGCGAGAGTGATCTTTTAGATAAAGGGGACATATTTATCACTTCCTACTCCAAAATAGATTCCAGACCATTCCCATTTCCCATTGATCTCTGGTCTGTCTGGCTCTCGTATCTGTGAAAACACAAAGTACCACGTAGGAATTCGTCCCCAGCCAGTTGTTTTCCATAGCTTGCTGTATTCGGTAGAGAAGAGGCTGAATTCATTTGTTACAGACAGGTTTGATCGAGCAACAACTGCCGTGATATCAAAATTAGGTACGTGCGCGTTTGGGTCTAGCAAGGATTCGTTCCAATGTGCCGTAAAAAACCCAGGAGACTGAAGCCGTTTTATAGCATTATTGTTGTAGTTGTAAAGGGCATATCGTATCGAGCGACGGGCTTCTTCTGCGTTGTTCCAGACGACTGTATTC
>JACSEG010000010.1_pt1 | contig 39459 bp, 31 predicted proteins | sample 8225521 | NCBI WGS metagenome assembly JACSEG01 (sample SAMN15705060, study PRJNA637333) | viral metagenome | isolation source: viral RNA from sea star tissue | host: Pisaster ochraceus | place: USA:Santa Cruz | collected 2018
ATCCTGATCCGGTGGCGTCTTTATCCAGTGCTTGCAACCCGGCTCGTAGACCCTGCAGGATCCGTCGTCGGGGTCAATCTCCCGTGCTTTCCGGGAAGACGCCCGAAAAATACAAAGACGCTTTCAAAATCCACAGGTTTATAATACCGCCGACCTTGGGGCAAAAAGCGCGAATAATTTCTTTTTTCATGCCAATCACCATTGCCTTCGGCGGATTCAATCGCTGATATGACTGCTATTCAATTTTTTATATTCTTCGCTTTGTAATTATTAAAATGCTTTTGATATTTAATTTCAAGGCTTTCGAGGCTTACTTCATCTTCCCTCAGTTTATTGCCCTCAACCTGCATTTCCGCCACTTTTTCCTCAAGACCGCTGAGGGTAGCCAGAGTTTCCTCACTTTCTTCTATCACGCTTTTGACAAAGGCCTTTACCGCCTGACCGTCGTCGGTATCCAGATTTTGCGCCGCTTCCAAAAGCCCGGACACGGGCTTCTCAACATGGTTTGTAAAATACAGCAAGCTATTATTCAGGCTTTCGGTTAAAGCTATTCGTTTTTCCCGTTGAAGAATTTGCTTGGTCAAATCGCGATTCCGCAATACGGCCTTTATTCGGGCCAAAACTTCGGAGAAATTAAAGGGTTTGGTTATGTAGTCTTCTACACCCAATTCGAAGCCTTCTATCTTGTCCTTTACATCGTCCATGGCCGAAAACATTATAACGGGAATATCCGCGTAGTTGGCGTATTCCTCTTCATTTTTCAAGATTTTTGTCACTTCCCAGCCCGAGAGTCTTGGCATAATATTATCAAGAATAATGAGATCGGGATTACACTCGACCACTTTTTGCAACGCCTGCTCTCCGTCTTCCGCCTTTTCTACAAGAAAGCCGAGTTTGGAGAGCATAACCTCAAAGAAATCCAAATTAATCTGTTCGTCATCGATGATGAGAATTTTCTCTTTCTGCATTATTGCTTTCCCCCAGATGCTGGAATTCATTTTCACCGAAAGGGCTGCTTTTGTCAATTCTCAAATGCGGGCGCAGGTAACCATGACAGTTTTTTTCCGAATACCAGAATCACTGCGCACCAGAGCACGCACAGCAGAGCCGCACCCAGGAAAACCCAGGCCCAAACATCTCCCACTGCGGTGTATATACCATTTTTGCCTGTATATACAGGAACTTTGCTTATGACGTAACTTTCCGTAAACGGCGTATTGTCATCGATAATTCTGCCGTTGGGGTCTATTACTGCGGTCATTCCTCCGTTGGTGGAGCGCACCACGGTTCTGCGGTTTTCGGTTGCCCTGAATACCGCCATGGCCATATGCTGGGTGGCGGCGGGAATGGATTCGGACCAGGAATCATTTGTCAAATTGACAACAAGATCGGCTCCTCGCCCAACAAATCCTCTCGAAAGATAACCGAAGGTATCTTCAAAGCAAACAGGCGTGGCAAAAGATATCCCCCCCACCTCAAATATGGTCCACTGGCTGCCTTTCTCCCAAAAAATGTTATCCTTCTCGTTAGCGTTCTTCACGAGCAGCTCGTACAGCCAGGGGAACTGGCGTTCATAGGGAAAATGCTCGGAGAATGGAACCAAATGGAGCTTGCGATAAATCGTGCTGTCTTCAAGTCCACTGTAAAGATAAACGGCGTTGTAGTTCTTTCTGATATATTGATCCTCGTCATTCAGCGCAAGCTGTCCATCGCCATTGCCGATGAGAAAAGGAACTCCGGCCGAATCTATAAACTCCAGTAATTCATCGACCAGCTCGTACTTTTCCGGTTCCAGGCGATATCGACTATGGAAATCTATCGCGGGAATGAAACTTGTTTCGGACCACACGATCAAATCCAGATTCAACTGCTTCGATTCGGCTTCCTTTAATGCAAGCCGGGACTGGCGGATGCTGGCGTCCATCGAATTTCGATATGCCCTCAGGCCACCTCTTTTGGGATCCACGTTCTGCTGAACCAAAGCCATATTCATTTGAGGAGCCTGGGAATAATCGACCTGAAGAAATACTCCCAGTCCATGACCGATAAGCACTATAGCTGCCAGCACCGCGATTTCCGTTTTGTAACCCTTCAATCCCCGGATCTGCGGCAGAACAGCTGCGAACTTGCTGCCTGAATGGTCGGCAATCTCCCCCCTGTTCCCCGAACTGCCACCCTTGTTTCCGCGAAAAGTCGAAGGAATATACCAACCCGCAAAAAATTGTGGGAGGACAACAATGGCACTGACCCCCCAAATTCCGGTGAGTTCGGCAAAATTAACCAGTGGGATATTCAAATACTGGGTATATCCGATAATGCCGTAGGCATAACCGAGAAACCCCTGAGTTCGAAGGTATTCATAGCCCAGCCAGATGAGCACCTGGCCGATCCACGCCCATTTCCCCATCGCATACCGGGGAAGAGCGAGCAACGGAAAAAGAATTAAATAATACGCAGCATAGATCAGGGGAACTATAAAAATAGCCAGTGGATGAAAATTCATCAACCAAATATTAAAAGTCGCATAGCTGGCAAAGCCCGTCAGCGAACCGTACAACAGCACCCTCCAAAAAGGAGCGGTGTTTACCACGAGCATGAGGGGCAACAACGCCACAAAACCGAGGACGCCAATTCCGCCATGAAAAAGATCATTTGGAAACGAAAGATAAAATAAAAAAACCGACAGCACCAAACCAGCCAGTTCTGCGATAATTTTGCGACCCGAAAATGTTTTTATGGCGGAAGCCTTGTCTGCAGTAGAGATGACTGATTTCACCGGAGGCTCTTTTCTACCGCTGCCTTCGCAACGGCCACGCACTATCTTTTAGTTCTTTTCCGGGGCGAAAATTCACAACGCCGTGATCATCGACTTTTACGGTCTGGCCCGTCTTGGGATTCCGCGCTTTATCCCTGCCCTTGCGAGTGCGAATCTCAAAAGTGCCAAACCCGCGCAATTCTATTATGCGATCGTCGGCCAATGCATCTTTTACCTGCCCCAGCATCAAGTCGATAACATCGTGAACATTTTTTTTGGCCAAACCGGTTGAATCGGAAATCTTGTCGACAATTTCGGCCTTGGTCATTTTTACAGTTGACACAAATACTCCTGGTATTCCCCACTGAGTGGCTTTCCTCACCCAGAACGCTGACGGTTGCTTTCAGGGAAATTTTCAGTATAAAGGACTTCATTTCCGGCCTTTAATGCCGGAAATGAAGCTCCGGGCATCACTTAATTGATACCATGCAGTTGTTTTGCCAAACGGGACTTTTTCCGGGCAACGGTATTTTTGTGCAAAATGCCGCCGCTTACCGCAGTGTCCAGCAGCTTCTTGATACCATTAAACTGTCCCTCCGCAGTTTTTTTATTTCCGTCTTTCACGGAAACGAGAAATCTTTTCATTGCCGTGCGGATTTCGCTCTTTGCCGTGCGGTTACGCAATCTGCGACCAACACTTTGCTTATGCCGTTTCTCAGCTGTTTTTGAATTCGCCAAGGATTAACCTCCGTTGAATTTTGCACTATAATGGACATTGCTGCCCGGTAACAGGCACCTAAGCTATCAGATAAATCTTTAGCTGTCAATAGTATATGATGTCACATTGAACTCCGGTTTTTTTTTGCGACAATAATGGCATACTTTTTGTTTTTGGACGTCAGGTTCGCAGTGGTTGAAATATTCAGATCAAAAAATACAAGGACGCCATAGTGCTCAAGGAATATCGCAATCTTTTCCCCTATATCCGGCCATATCGATGGTGGTATTTGACGGGTTTTTTCTGCCTCATTTTCACCAGCGCGTTCCAGTTGCTTATTCCCCAGTATATCCGGCAAGCCATCGATAATTATATCCTGAGTAGTTTTGAATTGGCGGCAATACTCAAAATTATTGGGAGGATGCTGGCCACAACGTTGGCCATTGCGTTGGGCCGTTTGGGGTGGCGCTATTTGCTTGGCACAAGTGCCAGGCGAATTGAAAAGGAATTGCGGGACGATCTTTTCGAGCATCTGATGACCATGGACTCCACCTTTTACCAGAAAAACAGTATCGGTGATTTAATGGCCAGGTCCACCAACGACATGGATACAATACGGCGAGCGGCGAGCTTCGGGCTGGTGACAGCCGCAGATGGAATATTCATGACCACAGCAATACTGGTGATTTTGTTTTCTCAAAATGCCAGGCTCGCGGGTATAACGATTATTCCCATGCCTTTGGTGAGTATACTTCTGGTTTTTTTCGGGAAAACCATCGGACCTCTTTTCAGGGGAGTTCAGGAAGGCTTCGCCAATCTGCTTGATCACAGCCAGAAAACCTTTGCAGGAATCCGCATAATAAAATCATTTGTCAAGGAAAACTACTTTCTGGACCAGTTTTCCGCCTTCAATGACAATTACCGCCGAAAGAATATGCAGCTGTTATCGAGATCTGGTTTACTGTCTCCGGTGATAGTATTTCTTTCCGGTTTGACCATAATGTTCCTGCTGCTTTACGGCGGGCAATTGGTAATCGAATACAAGCTCACTCCGGGCGAACTGGTCGCGACGTTTTCCTATCTGCAAATGCTCTTGTGGCCAATGATGGCCGCGGGCTTCACGGTGAACATCGTCCAGAGAGGCGCCACCAGCATGGGCCGCATAAATCGCATTATGGAGCAAAAACCGGATATCGCCCCAAAACCCAATGCCCCCCGCCCCGATCTCAAGGGAGATCTACAACTAAAGAAACTATCCATAATTCTGGACGGACGCAAAATTCTCGACGAAATCGATATGCAAATTCCCCGGGGTTCCCTTATCGGTATTACAGGACCCGTGGGCAGTGGGAAATCCACCCTGTTGAAGTCGCTGCCGCGGTTAGTCGAAGCGCAGAACGGGAGCATCGAACTCAACGGACATTCGATAAAGGACGTGGATCTCTACCATTTGCGCAATCAATTCGGGATTGTACCCCAGCGAAGTTTTCTCTTCTCTACAAGCATACGAAATAATATCGGCTTTGCCAGCGCCGGTATGAATGATGAAAAGCTGAACAGTCTGAGCAAAATGGCCAGTCTTGACCGGGATTTTTCACTCTTTCCAGAGGGGTTTGAAACCATTGTAGGCGAACGGGGCATTACCATATCCGGAGGTCAGAAACAACGCGTCTCCATTGCCCGCGCGCTGGCAAAAGATCCGCAGATTCTTCTTCTGGACAGTCCCTTAAGCGCGGTGGATGCCGATACAGAAGAACGAATATTGGCGGAAATACTCAAAAATATCGGCATAAAGACCACCATAATTGTAAGCCACCGCATATCCACGCTTAAACGCTGCGATATTATTTACGTCATGGAAAGAGGCCGGGTCAGCCAAAGTGGCAACCACACAGGCCTTATGGGCAAAGACGGATATTACAGGCAAATTTGCACTATCCAAAAGGTGGAAAGAAATCAAACGGGAGCCGTGGAATGATATATCATGAAGAATTCAAACTAGCTGATTACAATCCCCGGATTATACGTCGCATTCTCCAGTATTTGAAACCATATTGGTTGCTGGTGAGTTTGAGCATATTCTGCATTGCAGGCGCTACGGCGGGACAATTGATCTTGCCTGTAATACTTCAAAAAGTGGTGGATGAAAACCTGAGGCCCGCATGGATCAGGGGAGCCGCGTCGGATTCCCGGAAACTTTTTGCATACGATAGCAGACTGGAAAACAAGAGCAGATTGCTTGGGCAAGATCGTTTTTACCCGGAATCATCGGCGGGTCCCTATTTCCGACGAGAACAAGGCGATTTTGAACTTTATTTTCTCATTGACGATGTGTTGGAAAACATAAGCCCGGATACCTTGAACGAATTAGATCGCTCGGAAGATGTTCTTGTTTCGGGTTCGACGATTGCCATTTCGGAAAATTTCTACAAAAATTTGGACGACGAATTGAAAACGAACCTGCGCATCGGAGACAAGGAGGGCATACGCAGCAAGAGTCTGTACTATTTAATCGTTCTGATGGCGGTGCTTGTTTTTAGCTTCTTTCAAATATTCCTCATGGCACTTGCGGGACAAAAGGTGATGAAAGACTTGCGCATGGATTTGTACAAACGAACCATGGGACAAAAACTAGGTTTTTTACAGAACCAGCAGGTCGGTAAATTGGTGACCCGGGTTTCCAGTGACGTGGAAACGATAAATGAACTGTTCAGTACGGTGCTGAGCGCAATTATCTCCGATATTGCAATGATGACCGGCGTATTGATTACATTGTTTTTTCTCAATGTGCGTCTGGGACTTTATTCCCTGGTTATAATTCCCCCGGTGACGGTTATGCTCGTTGTTTTCAGGTCCAAGGCAAGGAATGCCTACAGAAAGGTGCGCACCTGGGTTTCGGCTGTAAACGCCTACATTTCCGAACATCTCAGTGGCATAAGCCTGGTACAGTCATTCGTACAGGAACATCGCGTTATCGACGAATTCAAAAAACACAATAAAAAACTTTTCCAGGCCAACATCGGGCAAATTTACGTATTTACCGTCTTTCGCCCGCTGATAGACATTCTTTCGACTATTTCAATTGCGGTAATCCTTTACTTCGGAGGTTCCGCTCTCCTTAAAGGATTAGTCAGCCTGGGAATTCTCATTGCATCTATCAACCTGATTCAAAGATTCTACCAACCCGTACAGGATATGGCTGAAAAATTTACGCTAGTACAATCGGCTATGGCGGGAAGTGAACGGGTGTTCGCCCTTTTGGATGAAAATCATCTGGAAACGGAAACCGGCAACTGGCAGCTCAAAAAAGAAAATATACGGGGAGATCTGGAATTTCGCGACCTGTGCTTTTCTTACAAAAAAGAAGAACCTGTTCTGCAGAATATTTCATTTTTTTGCCGCGCCGGAGAACGGATAGCGTTGGTTGGGTACACCGGCTCCGGTAAATCTACTATTGCAAACGTGCTGACCAGACTTTGGGAGCTGGACTCGGGAAGCATATATCTGGACGGTATTAATTGCAAAGACATCGCCATTCCCCTTTTGAGAAAAATAATCCAGCCCATCCAGCAGGATATTGCGCTCTTCCACATGAGCGTACGGGACAACCTTTTGCTGGGCACCCCTATGGAAGATGACGAACTTTTTGCGATTCTCGATGAAGTAGAAGTCGGCGATTTTATTCGCGCCTTGCCCGACGGTTTGGATAGCAATGTGGCTGAAAACTCGGAAAATTTCTCGGCCGGTCAGTTGCAACTCCTTTCTTTTGCCCGCCTATTGATCCAGAATCCCAAAATAATCATTATGGACGAGGCGACGGCAAATATAGACACGGATACCGAACAAAAATTGCAACGCGCCCTGGATAGAATCATGAGAGGGAGAACTTCCATTGTTATTGCACATCGCTTATCCACGATTAAAGAAGCGGACAATATACTGGTTCTCAACGGCGGAAAGATCGTTGAATGCGGAACTCATTCGCAGCTACTGCAGCGTGGAGGTCTTTACAGCAATCTACAGGATATTCAATTCACCAGAACGGGATAATTATTGCACGTGCAGAATATCTACAAGCAAACCTTGAATTTCTTCAATACTTCCGAGAAGATCCATTTGCTTATTTTGTGCGCCTAAAACTGCACGGGACAGGTTCTCCAGCTTTTCATCCACGACTTTTACAATAGTGTACTTTTTCTGGTTGAGAATATTCTTTCTCGACAATTGCTCTTCCACCGTATAGGCATTTCGGACAACATGGCGAATAAAATTCCCCACTGCCTGTTTGTAACGCGCCAGGTTATCGACGCCGGGAAATTTTATTAATTCGTCGCCGTATCGATGGATTGAGTCTACAATTTCTTCCAGCTCTTCGTCGTTTTGGATGCCCTCCGAACCGGCGAGAGAGATGTTTGTAGCTGGGCCGGATATCAATGTACCCAAAACATTTTTAAATCCGGAGGCGGGTGTTTTGGATTTTTTTTTTGCTTTTTTGTCCTGATTCTCAAGATCCGGTCGAAAAAGAAAATTACCCGGACCATCAATGCGATCCATCCATATCTCCATTAAACCGCGTCACCTGCGGCAAAATTAAACCGCGGTTAGTCGTTGGTTTCGGCAGAAACCGGGCCTTTAAACAGGGGCCGGAATACTCCGCTTTTAGGGCGGGTACCGTACTTGGGTTCGGGTTGTGGCGACGTATTTCTGGATTCGTCGAGAATTCCATGCCTGGAACGTATGGCTTTTTTTCTACCCTCTCGCCTGCCGGTAGTAACCAGCGAACCGTTGAGCAACGCTCCTTCCTCGACAATGAGCCGGGAAGTATAGAGATTTCCGATAACAATCGCAGAAGACAAAATGAGAATTTTTTCCTGCGCATAAATAGTACCGCGAAAAACCCCGCCTGCAACAACAACCCGGGCGTTTATTGTACAATCCGCCCTGCCGTTGCTACCTATAAGCACCTTGCCTTCGGTTTTGATCGCCCCGATAAAATCCCCGTCTATTCGAAAAAGACCATCAATATCTATATCGCCTTTAAATCGGGAACCAAAACCAATAAGAGAATTAACAAATTGTTCGTCGGGAAATTTTTCCATAAGGATTAATATCCTCGGCCGCCGATCCAGCGCGTAAAATTATTTTTAATGTTCAGAAAGCTCGCAGGGTCAAGTACCTCGGTTCCGAGCATTATCTGAAAATCCAGATGGGCTCCGGTAGACAAACCGGTATCGCCCAGCGCACCGATCCTTTGACCCTGCGCAACCGTGTCACCGGCCCTGACAAGTCTGTTTTGCATATGGCTATACCGAGTCTTGAATCCATACTTGTGTTCGATGATTATGTAGTTTCCGTATCCGGAAATTTGATCCAATCCCGACTCCAACACCCGCCCGTTCGCCGCAGCGCGAATTGGCAGTCCCTGTGGTCCGGCAATGTCGATTCCCTTGTGGAGATACCAGTTTCCGTGAACCGGATGTATATTGGGTCCGAATTCCATGGTAACCGCAGTCCGACCACTGGCTACCGGCCACAGCGTCGGTATATCCGAAAGCAGTTGCCGCTCCACCTGAAGAACCTGAGAGATATCTTCCAGCGGTTCTACAGCTTCGGAAAGAGACTCACGAAGCCGTATGAGATCGTAAACTTCACGCACCTCGCCGTTGCTGATTTCCTGAAGATCGCTGAGTGACGAAAGGTCTCCTCCGGCGGTAATTTGATCATTTGAAGCAGAATTTAAATCGAGCTCGCTCAACGTATTGTTCATCGCCCCTTCAAAAATTTCATACATTTTCACTACGTCATTGACCTCTTCCAGAACCGAATCCAGATTACCCTGTGAAACGGCTAAATCCTGTTCATTTTCGGTCATCATTCGTTGGGAGCCGGAATACATCGTCGTCATGTAGAAAAAAGCTCCTACCATGCCGAACATAAGAGTTACCACAAAAAAAAGGAGCAGCACGCTAATTTGAAAGTTCACGACTTTCTTTTCGGAATGAGGTATCAACATTACCGTAAACTTCTGATTTATAATCGAAAAAACCCGGGATATACTTTTTTTAAAGAAGAATGAGAAAGAGGGTATGTTTTTTTTGCGCGATAATCTTTCCGAACTCATATGGCCTGCAAAGCCTCCTCCGACTCCACTCCCCCCGAATATGCCGATAAAACCAAAACACGGTACCGATATTATCGGTTTTATTGTATTATAGTACATTATCTTTTTTTAAATTAACGACTTTTCCTCAAGTAATTAACAGTTAAAAATTAGCACAAAGCACAAAGTTTTGTCAAATATCAAAGATCACCACAGATTATTAGATTGACGTTATCACATTGGCGTGATATTTTTGTCCGATATCCTCCTCGTTTTCCGAGGGTAACATCTTGTCTTAATGGAAAATCAATATGAAGCTGTTTGATACTCATGCCCATATTGGGTTGATACATGAAGATCCAATAGAACAACTTATTATTACCCAGGAAGCTCGCCAGGCGAACGTGGTCGGAATTATCAGTATTTGCAACAATTTGCATGACTTTTTTTCCGTTTATGAGAATTTAAAAACCGCCGGCAATGTTTATTACGCCGTGGGAGTTTCTCCGTCCGAAGTGCAAAATCCGGGTCTTGATTGGGAATCCAAAGTCGAACAAGGTTCCGCCATGGACAAAGTCGTGGCAATCGGCGAAACCGGCCTGGACTACTACAAAAAATTTGGCGACAAGGACAGTCAGGTAGAACTCTTTATTCGTCAGCTGGAAATGGCAAACAAATTGGATCTTCCCGTTATTATCCACAATCGAGACGCCGGAAACGATCTTCTCAATATTTTGCGGGAGCGCCTTCCGACGAAGGGAGGCGTTCTCCACTGCTACGGTGAAAATTGGGAATTCGCGAAGAAGGCCATGGAGTTGAACCTCTACTTCTCCTTTGCCGGAAATGTGACGTATCGAAATGCAAGAAATCTCCATGAAACGGCTAAAAATATTCCTTTGGATCGAATTGTAATAGAATCCGAAAGTCCCTTTATGGTTCCCGCAGCACATCGTGGCAAGCGGAACAAACCTTCCTATCTGGAAAGCACGGCGGAATTTCTCGCTGAGTTGCGGGATATCCCCACTGAAGAATTCGCCCAGACCAGCTATGAAAATGCGTGCCGACTTTTTGAAATCAACATGGACTAAAATTCTCGCTATGTGGTTGGAAATGCTTGCCCCCGCCGCCGTTTTTTGTTTTCACCCACGGGTTCTTCCCGCAAGTCGACTATACCCACCCCTTCCTTGACCTGCACATTCGTCAGCTGATATATATCTTTCGTGGAGCAAAAAAAGCCAGGACATTTTTGTGGAATCTAAAATTTTGCGCACATCGTTCTATTGGATTTTGATTTTTCGCCATTAATACCATTTGAAAATATGTATTCCAACACATAAGTAGTTTTATCTTGTATTTTATCTGCAATAGTTCTTTGATTTTTTTTATCCGTTATATTAATAGATATTCTGTTTTCAGGATGATTTAATTGAGTTTTTATTATTTCTTGATATTTTGAATAAAAATCAGCGTCAAACATTATAATTTTTTTCTAAAAATACGCCGTTCTCGTATCCCTGTATAACATTCACACTATTGGTCAATCGATTATGAATAATATTACAGTATTCTTTGTCTTTTTCTACTGCTACATATTGCCTTTGCAGTTTTTTACTTACGACAGATGTTGTGCCACTTCCACTAAACAGATCTAAAACAAGATCATCCTTTTGTGAAGATGCCAATATTAATTTTGCCATTAGTTTTTCGGGTTTTTGTGTCGGATGTGGTGTATTTTCTTTCATACTCCAAAATGGAATTGTAATATTATCCATGAAATTTCCACACGCAGTATGTCGATAATTCTTGCCTTTTTCCGTATACCAGTCTTTATTATTTTTATTTTTGTCTCTATATGGTGCAATTACTTTTTTCTTGATTTTTACAGGATTAAAATAATAATCATTTGTTTTAGTAGCAAAATATATGTCTTCCAAATTGTTTTTCCAGTTTGTTTTGCTGCTTCTGCCTTTATCTCTTTTCCAGGTAATCCTGTTTCTGACTTGAAAATAATCAGATAATGCAAAATGTACTATAGATGAGCTAGTCCAATCACAACATACATATATACTTCCAGTATTTTTTAATATTCTACAGCATTCTTTAATTACAGGAATCAGGTAATTATAATATTGTTCGTTTTTTATTTTCTTAAAATTTAAAGCATTAAACTTCTTGCTCAAGTTATATGGCGGATCAATAATTATCAAGTCAAATATGTTGCTCTCACAGGTAGATAGCCATTCAAAACAATCAGCATTAATAACTGTGTTGCGTATATTTTTATCTTCTGTTTTTTGATTTAACAAATCAAACTGAGTAATAGATTTTTTTAATGACGTGTCTAATGTTTCAGTTTTCATTTTTTTATTTTATTTTTTTATAAATAATTTGTCAATTTGAATGGGTCAATCCCAAAGTTTGTTTCCCTTTTTTTGTGATTCAACACAGGGGACAGGAAAGTGCGGGAATTGCATATCGCGTGGATGATAAAACCATCGTTCACAAGGATCTCGGCATGGTCAGCACTCGTCAACAGCAACAAACGTGAATATCCCATTGCTTCTCTTCACGAAAACAGTTATATCGCCATCCGGGATCCCGTTTCCCTCTCATGTCAAGCAACAATACATATTTGAATGGACTAAAATCCTCGCTATGTGGTTGGAAATGCTTGCCCCCACAGCCGGTTTTTGTTTTTACCCACGGGTTCTTTCCGCAAGCCGGCCATAAACACCCCTTCCTTGACCTGCGTATTCGTCAGGTGATATATATCTTTCGTGGAGCGAGAAAAGCCAGGACATTTTTGTGGCGTCGTAGGCATCTTCAGCCCCGAGCCGATAAATATTCCAGAGAAAATTTATTTCCCTCTTTTTGCGATTCAGCACAGGGGACAGGAAAGTGCGGGAATTGCATATCGCGTGGATGATAAAACCATCGTTCACAAGGATCTCGGCATGGTCAGCTCAGTGCTGGGGCAATATCTGGAAGGGAGCTATAGATCTCATGTTGGTATAGGACATGTCCGGTATTCAACTTTCGGCGGTAATAAATTGGAAAATGCCCAACCCTTGCTGGTCAACAGCAACAAAGGTGAAATAGCCATCGCCCATAACGGCAATCTCACCAATACGCGGGAGCTCAAGGAAGAACTTTTCCAGGAAGGAGCCATTTTCCAAACCAGTTCTGACACCGAAATCATTCTCCATCTCATAAACCGCTCCCGGGAAAAGAGTTTTCACGCGGCACTTATAGAAAGTCTCACGAGAATTAAAGGCGCCTATTCCATTACCGCTATCCACAACACCACTCTTGTCGCCATTCGGGATCCATGGGGATTCCGTCCCCTCTACATTGGAAAAAAAGACGGCATCGCGTATCTGGCATCCGAAACTGTTGCACTGGATATGTTGAGGATAGAAAACTACAGATCGGTGCGGCCGGGAGAAGTAATCTATATCGACGGCAATGGAGAGCGCAGCTATCAAATACCGGTTCCCTCACAGGTCACGCAGCAATGCATATTTGAAATGATATATTTTGCCCGACCGGATTCCGAGGTCTATGACCATTCGGTTCACAATTTCCGGAAAAAAATCGGGGTCGCACTTGCCCGCAAGGACGCTCATCTTCACGAAAAAAAATACGAGGGTGGAGATATAGTGGTTCCCGTGCCCGATAGCGGCACCATAGCGGCACTGGGATATTCCCAGGCCAGCGGCATTCCCTTCGAAATGGGTTTAACGAGAAACCACTACACCGGCCGCTCGTTTATTCTTCCCAGCACCACCGAGCGGGAACTTATGGTTAGATTAAAACTCCACCCCGTTCGTTCGGTAATCGACGGAAAAAGGGTATTTCTCGTAGACGATAGTCTGGTTCGCGGAACTACCGCCCAAATTTTGGTAAAGCTCATCAAGGAAGCAGGTGCGGCGGAAGTCCATTTGCGTTTGTCGGCTCCCGAAATTCGCTGGCCCTGTTTTTTTGGCATCGATATTCCCACCAGAAAAGAACTTATCAGCAATACCTTGCATCCAGGGAAACTGGCTCGCCATTTGCACGCCGATAGCGTGAAGTTTCTCGATGTAAGTGATCTCAAAGAGAACGTGGATGACAGCAAGTCTTTTTGTTACTCCTGTTTCACCGGATCCTATGCTTTTAGAGTTCCCTTGAGACAGGAAGACCTGGCCCCGTTTCCCCGGGACCTGTTGATAGCAGGCGCCACCAAAGAGCAGATATGAAACCGCGAAGTTATACCGAAGCCGGCGTAGATATTGAAAAAGGCGATGCTTTCGCCAATTACATCGCCAACATGCCATCACCCGCCGTGTCACGGGACATCGGAGGTTTTGCAGGAGGCGTAGAACTCGACCTGGTGGGAATTGAAAATCCCGTTATGCTCAGTTCTACCGACGGGGTAGGAACAAAACTGCTGGTGGCCAAAAAACTTGGAATTTACGATAGCGTGGGAATAGATTTGGTAGCTATGTGCGTCAACGATCTGATCGTCGCCGGCGTCAAACCCCAGGTCTTTTTGGACTACATCGCCTGCGGCGCCGTCGATCAAAGGCTTCTGGAAGACATAATCCGCGGAGTGGTAAAAGGCTGCGAAATCGCCGATTGTACGCTTGCAGGCGGTGAAACCGCCGAAATGCCCGACCTCTATAAAAAGAACGATTTTGATTTGGCGGGGTTTTGTTCCGGCGTAGGCGACAAAAAGAATCTTCTTCCCCGTTTGTCGGAGATCGGCGAAGGAGACGTACTTTTCGCCCTGCCCTCGTCTGGAATACACTCCAACGGCTTGTCACTTGCCCGCAAGGTACTTGAACGGGAAAATGACGATGTATGGAAACAGCTTCTCACACCGACCCGAATTTACGTCAAGGATCTCATACCTTTTTTGGAACAAAATCTTGTCAGCGCCGCCGCGCACATTACCGGAGGTGGTTTGTACGGCAATATAAACAGAATTTTGCCCGGCAATTTAAAAGCGGAGCTTGGCTGGGACTGGCCGGTACCGGAAATTTTCCAGCGCATACAGACCTCGGGCGATATTTCTACAGAAGAAATGCGGAAGGTCTTTAATATGGGCCTGGGGCTAATCATTGTGGTGAAACCGTCCAATGTCCAAAACCTACGGGAAACAGCTCAAGCCAATGATCTTGAATTGCTTAAAGCTGGAACGATTCGGCGTGTCTGACATTGTAGTTTTTGCCTCGGGTCGAGGCAGCAATTTTACCGCCATCCACCGCACACTGAAAAACACCCCCTACGGCATTTCAGCACTGGTCTGCGATGATCGGCAAGCCCCGGTTAAGGAATACGCGCTGCTGAATGGAATACCCGTAATTGACGCGTCCTGCAAAGGACGTGCCCGTGAAGAAGTTGAGGGGGAAATACTGTCCAAAATTACTCCCCTTTCTCCCCGCCTTTTGGTTCTCGCAGGGTACAGGCGACTTTTGACGCCCCTTTTAGTCAATAGCTTTCCCTCCTCCATAATCAATATCCACCCGTCTCTCTTGCCCCGCCACCCTGGCATGGACAGCATACGGCGGAGCTGGGAAAGTGAAGACGAATATCTGGGAATAAGCATTCATTACGTAGATGAAGGCATGGACAGCGGAGAAATCATTGTCCAGCAGGCTTTTCACCGCAGTGAGGTAGAAAGCGCGGATGAAATGGAACGGCGCATTCATGCCCTGGAGCATTTTTGGTATCCCCGGACAATAATTGAACTGTTAAAAAAAGACCGGAAACCAATACATAAATCCAGGTAATGAGCTTCGGAATTATCACCAGAAAGTCGCGGAGGAAAGCTGTGAAAGTTCTTATTGTTGGAAACGGCGGACGAGAGCACGCCTTGGCCTGGAAGTTTTCCCGGTCAAAACGCAATAGCGGTGTTTATTGCATTCCAGGAAATGCCGGTACCGTCGATATGGCCGTAAATATTGATCAGGTCGCTGCTGATGATATCGAAGGCATACGCCGGAATGCCCGTGAATTGGCAGTGGACCTTATCTTTATCGGTCCCGAGGCACCTCTTTCAATGGGTCTGGCCGACCGCCTTAGGGAAGACGGTTTTCTCGTTGTCGGTCCAGGAGAGAGTGGCGCCCGCCTGGAGTCCAGCAAGGCGTACAGCAAGGACTTTATGAATCGCCACGGCATACCCACCGCGAAGTTTAAATTATTCAGCGAAGCGGGCAAACTCAAACGCTATCTAAAAAAAGCCGCGTACCCTCTTGTTGTGAAAAAGAGCGGGCTGGCGGCGGGAAAGGGGGTGCTGGAAACCGCAGAAGCTTCCAGGGCCATAGAGTTCGCCCTTTCCCATATAGACGACGGCGAGATAATCGTGGAAGAATATCTGGACGGATACGAAATATCTATCTTCGCCATTTCCGACGGAACCGATTATTTCTTGCTCCCTGCGGCGGCTGATTACAAAAAGGCAGGAGAAAACAACACCGGTCCCAACACCGGCGGCATGGGGGTCGTATGCCCCGTACCCTGGTTCGATACCTCCCTCATGCCCCGAATAGTAGATGAAATCGTAGACCCCAGCTTCCAGGGTCTCAGGGACGCCGGTATTGACTACAGGGGAATCCTGTACTTCGGAATCATGATTACCAAAGACGGTCCGAAAGTTTTGGAATATAACGTCCGGTTCGGCGATCCCGAGGCACAGACACTTCTGCCTCTCATTGAAGATGATTTTTGTAATCTTTTCGAAGCCGTGGCTTCCGGGAACCTGGGGGGAATGCATTCCAGCATATCTCCCCTCCAGTCCATTTGTGCCGTAGTTGCCTCGGCTGGATATCCCGGCGACTACAAAAAAGGACTGGAAGTAATACTTCCGGATATCAGACTCGAACAGCGACAATATATATTCCACGCTTCGACGGTCAACAAGGACGGAAAATTGCTTACCGGCGGTGGAAGATGCTTCGCAGTGGTGGGCACGGGAACAGAACTCCTGAAGGCGAGAAATCGCTGTTATGAATTGGCTTCGACCATACAATTTGAGGGTGCGTGGTTTAGAAAAGATATAGGAAATAAAATTTTCGGCTCGGCCGAATAGCGAAATAATTCAATCCAACCCAAAGGGGAATCCGGTCTGACGGCGAATTTCGTACATTAAAATTCCCGCCGCCACTGAAACGTTAAACGAATCTATATGTCCTCCGCTAGGTATGGTCAGAACCTCGTCGCAATGCTTTCTCAGCTCCGACGAAACGCCCTTTCCCTCGCTCCCCAACACAAGAACCGTTTTGCCGCCCAACCGCACTGAATGGGCACAACGGCCCTCCATATCCGCGCCGTATATCCAATACCCTTCGCCCTTGAGCTGTTCCAAAATGCGGGAAAGATTTGGGACGGTAAACACCTCCACATGGTGGCTTGCTCCCGCAGATACTGTCCGCACCGTATCGTTCACCTCGGCACTCCGGCGCCTGGGTAAAATAACCGCCGCCACATCCATGAGATCGGCACTTCTCAATATGGCACCTAGATTGTGAGGATCCGTTATTCCGTCCAAAACCAGCACAAGGCTATGTTCCTTTTTTATTTCCCGGATATGTTCCAGCAAATCTCCGCCGGAACGGCGTTTGCCCACATACCCGGCAGGCAGCTTCATTATCATGTGGCGCAAACCGCCGGGCCTGACGGTACCAAATTCCTTGTCGACAAGCTCGTAAAACCGGTCCTTGCCCAGTTCTTTGCACACTATCCCGGCTCCTGGCAAGGCCCAAAATATCCTTTTCCCTGCGGTTGAGATTGGAACCGTAATAAAGGGCAGAGGATGTTCCCCTGCCCCCCCTGGATTTCAAAGAGCGAAGGAATTCTTCAATATCGTGGAGAGCGTAAAGGAGGCTACTGGGTGGCATAGAGCTTGACCACGTCTATGCGGCCGTCAAAGTCACTATCCAGTTCGTATCCTTCCACGTAGACGCCTTCGTCAATATAAACCCATAAATCGATTTTCTGATCGTAATTCTGATCCAGTTCCTGCAATACCAATACGTCGTTCTGATAGTGGTAAAAATCGTCCAGATAGCCATCTTTGTTATAGTCATTGGCTTCGAACACTTTATAACCATTTTTATCAAAAAAAATACAGTAATCAACAAGAGAATCGTCGTTTTCATCTCCGACAATCCACCCGGCACCGTAATCATCGGGGTCAAATGACAGTTTTTCATGGAGGAAGCGGGATAAGCCGATATTATCCATACTTGGCGAACCGGCCTCAGCGGAAACGGGAACCGCAAGGATTCCTGCCAATAAAACAAACAATTTCACGATTCTTGTAACAGACATAATTACTCCCCGGCATATCCGCCTGCAGCCCGAACAAAGCCCAGCGGCAAAGGCCGCTCCGCTTTATCATCGGCGTTGGGAAGCCGGATATTGAGCATGTCCGGAGCACTATAAATCTTTGAGGGCAACCGGACGGGGAGCTTCCTCGGTTCCTTCCATTTTACCGATTTCCTTGAGCAAAGCTTTGGCCTGGCTGCTTAGGTGATGGGGAACATTTACCCGTATCTTTATGTAGAGATCACCCCGTCTGCCCGAGGTACTGGAATGGGGAATACCTTCATTTCTCAACCGCAAAATTTTTCCGTTTTGGGTTCCCGCGGGAATTTTGAGCTTAACCCGCTTGTCTTCCAATGTGGGCACCGTTATATCGGTTCCCAGGCTTGCCTGGACAATATCGATGGGTATAACGCAATAGAGATTGGCACCGTCCCGTTCATAATACTCATGGGACTCAACATTGATAAATGCATAGAGATCGCCGCTTGGGCCGCCGTTTTTGCCGGCATCACCTTGGCCCGGAATATGTATGCGCTTTCCATTTTCAATGCCCGCCGGAATATTCACCTTTATACGGGTATGCTTTTCAAGCCTTCCTGCGCCCTGACATTTTTTACAGGGATGCTCGATTGTGGTTCCTTCCCCATTACAGCCGGAGCAGGTGGAGGCGATGGAGAAAAACCCTTGGGAACGGCGAACCTGACCGGTTCCACCGCAACCCGGACAGGTTTTCTTGCCCGTACCTTGTTCCGCACCATTTCCGCCACAGTTGCCACACTGCACACTGCGATTATAACTGATTTCCATCTTGGTACCGAATGCGGCGTCCTTGAATGGCACCCCAAGATCGTAGCGCAAGTCCGAACCCCGGCTGGCGGAGCTGCGCCGACGGCCAGCGCTGCGCTTCCCACCCCCGAAGAAAGAATCGAATATTCCAAAATCCCCGAAGATATCGCCGAAATCCCTGAAAACGTTGGAAAAATCCTGCGACTGGCTTCCCCCGCCTATGCCTTCCAGTCCGGCAAACCCGAATTGGTCATAGGTTTGGCGCTTCTTGGGCTCAGAAAGCACCTCGTAAGCTTCGGAAGCTTCTTTAAACAGTTCTTCGGCTTTGATATCGCCGGGGTTTTTATCCGGGTGATATTTAACCGCAAGCTTGCGGTATGCTTTTTTGATGTCTTCACCGGAGGCGGATTTTTTCACACCGAGAACTTCGTAATAATCGCGTTTCGCCATGCCTACTTATCGTCCTCGTCCACCACTTCGTAGTCGACGTCTTCAACATTGCCGTCTGATTTCTGCGACTCATCTTTGTCATCGCCTGAAGAATTTTCAGCGCCGGGTTCTCCCTGTTCGCTGTCCTGCGCCTTGTACACTTCCTCGGCAAGCTTAAAACCAGCCTGTTTCAGAACCTCGGTTTTTGCCTTGATATCCTCAAGATCACTGCCTTCCAGTGATTTTTTAAGCTCCGCAATGGCCTCGTTAATCGTTTGCTTTTCGTCCTCGCCAATCTTGTCGCCGTAATCGCTTATGGATTTTTCGGTGGCATACATAAGACTGTCCGCCTCGTTTCTCGTTTCGACACCTTCCTTGAGAGTCTTGTCTTCCTCGGCGTGAAGTTCCGCATCTTTTACCATTCGCTTTATTTCTTCTTCGCTCAAACCCGAAGAACTTTCAATACGTATTTTCTGTTCCTTTCCGGTTCCCAGATCCTTTGCAGAGACATGGACTATGCCATTGGCGTCGATGTCAAAGGTCACCTCAATTTGTGGAACACCCCGGGGCGCAGGTGGGATATCGGCCAAATCAAAGCGACCCAGCGTACGGTTCTGAGCCGCCATTTCCCTCTCTCCCTGGAGAACGTGAATGGAAACAGCGGTTTGGTTGTCCGCAGCGGTTGAGAAAATCTGGGTTTTCCTGGTGGGAATAGTTGTATTTCGCTCTATGAGCCTGGTAAAAACGCTGCCCAGGGTTTCAATTCCCATTGAAAGGGGCGTTACATCCAAAAGAAGCACATCTTTTACGTCGCCGCCTAAAATACCGCCCTGAATTGCGGCCCCCAGCGCTACGACTTCATCGGGATTTACGCCTCTGTGCGGCTCTTTGTTGAATATTTGTTTTACAAGAGTTTGTACAGCGGGAATTCGCGTACTCCCTCCTACGAGAATGATTTCATCTATATCGGACGCGTCCAACCCGGCATCTTTAAGGGCCGCCTTGCAGGGCGCTTCGGTTCGCTTGATGAGATCGTCAACGATCTGCTCGAATTTACTCCGGGAAAGATTGTACTGCATGTGTTTCGGTCCGGAATTATCGGCGGTAATAAACGGCAAGTTTATATCCGTACTGGAAGTGGAAGACAGCTCTTTTTTCGCTTTCTCCGCGGCTTCCTTGAGCCTTTGCAAGGCCATTCTATCCTTGCTGAGATCAATGCCGTAATCACTTTTGAAATTTTCTATAAGCCAGTCGATAATTTTCTGATCGAAATTGTCACCGCCCAGATGGGTATCGCCATTGGTAGACTTGACTTCGAACACTCCATCGCCCAGCTCGAGAATGGAGATATCAAACGTACCGCCACCGAGGTCATACACGGCAATTTTTTCGTCTTTGCCTTTTTTGCCAAATCCATATGCCAACGCCGCGCCGGTGGGTTCGTTGACAATTCGTTTCACCTCAAGCCCGGCAATGCGTCCCGCGTCCTTTGTGGCCTGACGTTGGGCATCATTAAAATATGCAGGAACGGTAATCACTGCTTCGGTTATGGTTTCACCAAGATAGCTTTCTGCGGTTTCCTTCATTTTCTGCAAAATGGCCGCGGAAATCTCCGGGGGCGTATATTTTTTATCCCCAATCAGCACTTTTACGGCCGAACCCTTGTCCGAAGTATCTACCCGGTACGGAACCATTCCGACTTCCTGGTCGACTTCGTCTCCCCTGCGCCCCATAAAGCGCTTAATTGAATAAATTGTTTTATCAGGGTTTGTTACCATCTGATTTTTTGCAGGCTGTCCAACCAGTCGTTCGTCCTTGGCGGTAAACGCCACCATTGAAGGCGTTGTGCGCTGACCCTCGGAATTTTGAATGACCACCGATTCGCCGTTTTCCATAACGGCAACACAGGAGTTGGTTGTTCCCAGATCAATCCCGATAATTCTACCCATAAACTATTCTCCTTGCTTCACAATCCATTTACCCCGGATTTCCTCATTAAATATATGAATTTTTTACTGTTAAGACAGTTCAAATTTTTTGCTGTTTCATCTTTCGGCGGGTTCTTCAACCTCCACGCTTTCCGGCTTTTCCGCAGGCATTGAAACCTTCACTTTTGCCGCACGCAATACATTGTCCTTGAGCATATAACCCTTTTGAAAATCCTGCAAAACCACTTGATTCTCGTGTTCGCTGCTTTCTTCCACCATCACGGCTTCGTGCTTCATGGGATCGAATTCCTCGCCTTCGCTATCGAAACGCATAAGGTGCCATTTCCGCTCAAGCATTCCCACAAATTCCTTTTCGATCATCACAATCCCACCGTGAAAGGACGCATAGTCTTCCGCAGTTTCGGAGCTTTTAATTGCCCTTTCGAAATTGTCGATTATCGTAATGAGATCTTCCAGCAATTGTTTGTTGGCAAATGCAATCGCTTCCTCTTTTTCCTTGAGCAGCCGCTTGCGAAAATTATCCATGTCGGCTTGCTTTCTCAAATACTGGTCTTTTAAATCGCTTGTTTCTGCATTCAAACGATCTATTTCGGCGTCTTTGAGCACCACCAAATCATCGTCGTCAGAGTCTTCGGATACTTTCTCATCTACAGGGATATCCTGCTCCTCTACACTTTGAACTTCAGCAGTTAGATCCTTTTCATCGGCGGCCACTACTCCCTCCTGTTAGTGATTCTATATTCGTGATTGTATTACAGACGTGTTCTGGTAGATAGAAAATACACAGCCGCAGTCTAAAGGTCAAGTAAATGTACTATGTATCCAGTTCCTGTGAACTCTCCGCAGAGGGAGGAAGAGGCCTTGTATGTTTATTATTTCAAAAAAAACGGATTTTACATTCCAGCCTTTCATGGGGTATGCTGACTCCAGGGTCAAAAAAATAAAAGACAACCAAAAGTTTACGCGTTATTCTTGATTATTGCAAAATTATCGTGAATATTGCTTAAGGTGATACAGCAGATGGTAGATGAAGTAAATATCAATAAAATTAGTGGCAGCGTATCAAACAGGCTGATGAACAAGTTAAAAACTCTTGGCATTCAGACCGTTGGAGATATCAAATCTTTATCGGTCAAGGAGTTTGAAAGTACCAGGTCTGTTGGGCCAAAGACTCTGTCAGAATTTATCGAGCTAAAAGAACTTTTGGAAAAAGCCCCTGAAAGTCTCGTTAATGCATCGCCATTGAAAGGTAGTTTGGAAATTGAAACACCACTTGAAATTGCTGATATCGAAATTGATTTCCTTAAAGACTCAATCGGAAACAAACTGCGAAATATATTGGAAAAAATGAATTGTCAAACAATTCACGATCTAATCCAGATCGCACCGGCAGATTTGGCTGTTCAGGATTCTGTAGGAAAAAAAACTATTGAAGAATTTGGTGCTTTATTGAATCTGATCTATAACGTTCCAGAGCTATTAAAGGAAGAGGTCGTTAAATACTCTCCCAAATTACTTCCAAAGTCTCTGAGTGATGACTTTTTTGACAATGTTGAACGCATTATCACAGACTACTTTGCCGAATTAAACGATGGAAAATCTCAGGATATTCTTGCAAAAAGGTTTGGTTTACTTGGAAACAGCCAATATACGCTTGAAGAAATAGGGCTGTTTTATGGAGTTACAAGAGAAAGAATCAGGCAAATAGAAGAAAAGCAGTTTGGCAGGATCCGAAATCTATTAAATGGAGAAACAATTAAAAAACCGTTTGTCTCAGTGAATCCTGAAATAATCTCGGTATTCAACAGGTTAGACGACGATTTCAAAAGTATAGCTTTTATTGCCGAAAAAGACGCAATTGAAAAAGTCAAGAATGACCTCGCAATTGACAAGATCAAGGATATGTCGACTTTTCTATTTGTTTTTGAGATATTGGGCTTTGGACATAGTAAATATGAAAAAGCAGGCTATTTCTACCGTGCCCCCAAATTTGATAATAACGAATTTCATGCACTATGTAATTCTATAACCGCCATCCTTCAGCAAGTGGTCAAGCCAATTAAACTCTTTGACCTGGTAATCAAACTAAAAAAGAGAAAGATAGCTTCATCAAAAAGTATAATTGAACATGCGATTTTATTGCTTCCATATATAGAGAGGCATAAGTTCAGTGGGGATGAGTTTTTTCAGGTCAGTATTTTTAAATTAACTTCATTAAAAGACAGGGCTTATAGAATCCTCTCTGAAAAGCAGGAGAAAATGCATTCAAATGAAATATTCAGAGAAATTCAGCACAGATTGGTTACCTGTGAAAAAAGTTGCCGGGAAAATGATCGGTCATTGAAGGGGCAAATGGTCATTGATGACAGATTTAAACCTATCGGTAGAACCGGGAATTGGATATTATCAGAATGGAATCACAATACGCAATCGATCATTGAACTGGTTGTGAATGCATTTCATCACTATAACCAGCCTTGTTCTGCGAAAATAATTATTAAATATATTTTCTCTATTCGTGATGATATCCGCCCTGAATCAGTCCCTTCAATTCTTCTACAATATAAACAGAAATTCTTGAAGGTTGCCAGAGGCTTGTATATTCTCAAAGAATGGCAACCGTCATATCCAGAAGCAAAGGAAGTTGGTGAAGAAATAGATACTATTTCGACAGAAATATTGTATACGTATCTATTGGAAATATATCAGGAATCAACCAAATCAGAACTACTACTAAAAGAGCTTCAAAAGGCATTGGAAAAATACGATGTTTTCTGGTCTACGAGTTATTGTCATGCCCGTTTTAATAAATCTCCTTTTCTTGCAAAAGACAAAAGGGGGGTCAAAAATTATTACTCGTTCAATTATGAAACATCTGTCCCTAGTACAACCAAATCAGTGAAAAAGTTAGACAATCTTAAAAAGAAAATTATTGAAGAAATAGCATCATCAAAGCACAAAAAACTTCCTTTAAGAGAAGTTGTGATTGCTCTTGTAGATAAAGGTGAAATTAGAGCAAATATCTATGGAGTTATAAATAAAAATCGAAATTTATTCATAAAAGAAACGAAAGACGGAATTATATATATATCAAAAATGGATGAAACCAAAGGAAAAGAATCTGTAAAATTTTCCGTGTAAATGCCTGCCTTATGCTAACGTCGAAAATTTTGCGCGAAATTTTAGACGGCAGCAAGAATTGCCAGACGTTTAGAAAAATATAATGCTTTGTTATTGGCGTGTCTGTCTTATTTGTTGCAAGCGCAACGTAATAAAGAATAATGGCGCACCAACAATCACAGTGGTTAATCCAATTGGCATGTAATATGCACCTGTGGATAAACGAGTCAGCATGTCTGCAGTAATAAGCACAAAGGCTCCCATAAAACCACTAAGTAGAATACGAGTTCGCCCGTTGGATATAGTGATAAAATCACATAAATGCGGACATAAAATGCCTAAAAAAGCAATGGGACCAACAGCAGAAACGCTGGCTGATGTAATCAATACAGCAAATACAATTATTGTGATCTTGCTGAATCCAATATTTTCACCCAACGACAATGCCAATTGATCGCCCAAGTCGTAGATACGAATCGGACGGCAAATAAAAACCAACCCTGATAGAGCCACAATAAACCAAATAAAAAAGTTAAAAGCATTCTCCATAATTGAGTTGCCTAATGAACCTTGGGTCCAAAGCCCAATGCTATATGCCTTGGATACATCGAAATGCAATAAAAACATGGATGAAATCGAACTTAGGGTTGTTGTAACAGCAACCCCCATTAACAGAATGGCAATGCCCCCCTGGTTGTATTTGCCAACAAGAATCAGCAATAGAAGCCCAACAAATAAACCTCCTGACAAGGCAACAAACGGCAAATAAATAAATGGAAAGGACGGAAAGTAAAATAGAACCACCATAATCGCCACAATGCTGCCTTGTGATAAACCCAAAAGGCTGGCATCAGCCAATGGATTGCGCATCAAAGATTGTAGAATAGCACCCACCATCGCAATACAGAAACCAACCATACCTGCCATAATAAGGCGGGGCAACCGGGAATCGTAAATGGCAAACTCCTGATCGGCAGTTAATGTATGACCCATGAATGAATAGATTACATCTGTAAATGTTAATTCCAAAACTCCATGAGAGACAGATAGCGCAGAGACAAAAATAATCGCTATAAAAATACCCACTAGCGAGTATAAATTTTTCAAATCCATATCCACAGGCCCTATAATCAAATGCTTGCGTTCGCTCATGTTTTTTTGTATACAAATCAAGCGTTTCATGCCCCCACTCTCTTTTGCAAATAAAAACGTTTTACCATGATAATAAAAACGATTCCCCCGATAAAGTTGGTAATCACACTTGTATGAACAATAAACGGCAGGAATATTGTCCGCGCAATGCTATCTACCAATAGTCCTAATGCGCCGCCCACGAAAATACACATGGGAATAGTATATTGAAAATGATTACCCACTAAAGGACGCACCAGATGAGGAACAACCAAACCCATAAAACCGATAGGCCCAATAATGGCAGTTGCAGATGTGGTAGCAACCATGGTGCAACCAATAGCTAGTGTCAAATAAAAACGCACATTTACACCACAAGATTTTGCAGTTTCTACGCCCAAAGTAATTAATGTCAGCGGACGCGCAATAGACCACAAAATCCCCACAGACAAAACGCCAATAAACCACATATTATATAATCTATCAATGTAATGATGATTAATGTCACCATTGGCCCAATTGCGCAGAGTGACATATAAACTTTGGTCTGCAAGTATCAAAGCCTCTGAAATTGTCGCCAATAATAAGGATATAATGGATCCCGCCAGAATGAGAGATAATCCCCGGGGGTCATTGGTGATACCTAGCATTTTTGCCGTGCAATAACACATGGCAAAACCAAATACACCTCCGATAAAAGCCAACAATCCGTGATAATGTATGGGAACATTTAAATAAAAACCAAAGAAGACCACAAAAAACAAAGCCCCTGAAGTAATCCCCAACAATGAGGGAGAAGCCAGCGGATTGTTGGAAACACCTTGCAAAACCATGCCGCCAACGGCCATGCAAGCGCCCATGTAAATAGCAATCAGGCTGCGAGGGAAACGTTGTTCCAAAACAATAAAATCCATGTAACTTTGCTCATTAAATTTATAAAATATGCGCAAGACTTCTTTGGGGCTAATGAACTGTGAGCCTACAGACATATTAACGACCAATGCTGCCATAAAAAGAAAAAACCCGACTATAAGCCATATTATCTTTTTATTTACAGTCATTGCAGCTATCACTTGTTTCATAGTTTTGTGTGTTCGGTAAGTAAAAATAGTGCCCCCCTTGTTTGATGGAGACCGTTTCAAAATCAAAACTAGCGCGAATATTTTTATCTGTCAGGGTATCTTTGGTGCTTCCCGAATCGATAATATGACCACCGCCCAGGATAAAAACAGAGTCAGCAAATACAGATGTCTGGTTCAAATCATGTAATACAGAAACCACCGTTTTTTGATTTTTTCTCATAAGCTCACGGATAAGGCTCAAAATAAAATGTTGATAGTTAATATCTAAATGGTTTACTGGCTCATCCAAAATGATTATATCACTATCTTGAGACAACACCATAGCAAGCCATGCCCTCTGGCGTTGCCCTCCCGATAGGGTATTAACCCGTACAGAAGCCATATCCACAAGGCCAACTTGTTCCAGACAATGCTGAAAATGCTGACGATCATCTTTAGACACCCCGCCAATAATACTACTTTTTAAGTAAGCATAACGTCCCAATTCCACTAATTCGCCCACAGTCAAATAGTCCGGACACGATGGATGTTGTGGTAAATAAGAAATTTGCCTGGCTAAATCCTTGGGTTTGATGTGGCGAATATCCACATCATTGAGCATAATTTTTCCACTCTTTAGTGGCAAAAACCCCATAATACATTTTAACAAGGTACTTTTCCCACAGCCATTAGCACCAATAATAGCTGTGAATTTTTTTGGTTCAAAATGTAAAGAGAGCCTGGATATTATATTCGTTTTATTTGTATATCCATAAGATATATCGCAACATGCCAACATCTTGTAATTCCTCAATAAGCTCTTTAAGCTTATTTTAATTACAATTCAAAACTTTGTAGTTATTTTTTGGCAAAATGTTTTTCCAATTCATCTAGCACGTACATATTTGAAGCAAATGTCGGAGTTACCGCATACATACTATCTAAATAAATAATACGGTCTTCTTTTGCCGCATCTAAAAACTTATCCCAACCAGGCGCATATTTACTGACCAATTCCCTGGTAAATTCTTTAGAACGGTCTGGAAACGAATAGCCAGCCATCATAAAAACAATATCCTGATCCAACTTTTTAATTTCTTCTGGAGCAATAGGCAGCATAAAGCCTGCTTTGGGATTGTTTTCCAACCAATCTGCGCGCTTAAAGCCTAGATCGAGCATTACTTGCATAACACCGCCAATAGTATTGCCAATGTTCACTTTGTCAAATGTAATTACACCGATAAATGTCTGAGTACCCGGATCAACAGGTAATTTAGAACGAACTTCTTCCAGGCGTTGCTGGTGTTTGTTGTTTAACTCGTTCCATTTATCCATAGCACCAAAACGTTCAGCCAGAACCTTTTGATTGGAGTTGCCAACAACTCCTGCGCTATAACTTTTTTGCACAAAGTATGGGGCAATCTTTGCAAATTTTGCAGCCATTTTCTCTGTACCTTCCGAAGCAATAATTAAATCTACTTGTAGTTTACGGGCAACTTCTGAGTTCAAATCATAACCGCCGTCACCACTAGCGTTCGTAATCCCGGCTTGATCGGTTGTAACGCCATAAATTTCAGTTAAACCAAACAGGGTGGACTCACCTGTTTCAGGATCCTTGCGCATGGTAGAAGCCACAACAGGCAATCCCAATTCATACAAAGGCAAGGCAATAACAGCATCGTGTCCAGCCAAAATTGCTTTGGGCTTAACAGGGACAGACAAGTGCTGCCCGGCATCATCGGTCAATGTTTGCATCTGCTCTGTGCCTGCTGACTTCTGTACAGACATGCTCTTGGTATCTGTCCCGGATGCATTCTTGTTCTGATTACAAGAAAACAAAACACCCGCAAATAATAGAATGCCTGTCAACAAACTGAATGCTATTTTTTGTGAAAGATTTTTCATAACTTTTCACCTCCTGAAAATTATTAATTGATGGTAACAATCATGCAAAAAAATTGCTACACGTTTTTGATATTTTTTCATTTTTTTATAACACATAGCTTTGCGGGGGGTGGTAGTTACCATTACATCGCATCATCTTTTTATCACATGCTCAAATCGTGTAAATGGGTTTATTGGAACATTGCGGTATTTCATAAGCCCCAGGCAGATATCGCGAAACAAACATCCTTTATGCTCTCCAAAATCGGGATAGCGAATAAGGTTATCACCATTGTGTACAAACAACTTTCCCGGCATATGTGGATGTATACTCTCAATGTCCAGGGCGGACTGCCATATCCAATCAGCCGGCTTGGGATCATCTGTACTGCCAATATCTGTGAGCCACAGCCCACCTTCTGGCACCTCTGACCAACCCCGGGCATAATATCCTGTAACACCTCCCCAGACGTCAAACCCATCTGGCATATTGGCAAAAAACTCAAAGGGATCATGCCGTATGCGGGTTCGCAAATTGCCAAGGGGTTGTGGCTTTACTGCCTGAAAAGGCTTTAACATCGGAAGCCAGGAAAATGCGGTTTCTGTGCAGGCAATTATATGCCCACCGTTGTGCAAAAAATCCATAAGGAATTCTTGCTTTTTCTGCAATATAATTCGATCGACAAACCGGGGTATATAAACAATATCAGTTTTTGATAGCGCTTGGGGATTAATATTTTCTACAGGCAAAAATGCCAGATTTGCGGGTGTACCCTCCAGTGTTGGGGCAAGATAGTCCGGCTCCCGTTCTTTTCCAGCAGGTCCACTTTGAATATACGCAACGGTAAAATCCGGAATATCCAGGGTGCGTTGTATTTCCTTGTTAAGCCAGGGATAAAACCCTTTGAGGAATGCCGTAGTTGCGGGTATAAAACGCGCCCCATTGTGATAATGAGGATCCAAGGTGGATATGAGAACGCGTCCACCATTGGGAAGACCTGGAAAGTCCAACAACAAGCTCCCTGAATCGTCATCGGTGTTGACATATGAAACAGCAGATGCATCGTTGGTTTGATACACGCCCATCCAATGCCATCCCATATTTTTGAGAGGAATCGCATTATTTAATGACGTTTCGGGATTGACGCACTTAATTTCAATATAAGGATTAGCCCTCATCCACCAATGCCAATCTTTATTGGGATGTTGAACAAATGTAACATCAAGGGCCTCTATCCACTGCTCCTTGCCATCCAAAGAAAACGCAACGAGAAAACCTCCCTGTGCTATAAAGTCATTTATCTGTCGTTTTATGGCAGCGGTAAAATACGATGCGTCATGTTGATCAGGAATAATCAACACTGAATACTGAGACAGGTCTACACTGGGCACGTTAGATACATAGACAAGTGCATCAATGTATTTGGCAAAGTCATAATAGCTTATAATTTGAGCGGTTTCACCCCAGGTAAGATATGCAATTTTATTCATGTCTTTGTGCCAACAACCAACTATGCGCCATTTCCAAAATGAGTTCGCCTAACTATGCGCCATTTCCAAAATGAGTTCGACCTCTCCACGGGAAATCTTGCATGATTTGGCTATGTCCTCGATTTTCCACCCCTGATGCTTGAGCTTGATTACCATGTCTCGCACAGATACCGACGGAGCGCTCTTCTCCTCTTTTTGGGAAGCATCCCTTTGCCGGCCCGCAAGGCTTCCCAGGATTTCAACTTGCTGATTCGCCTGTACTGACACCTCTTCCAAACGCGTTTCAGTGCGTGCCAGCCATTCCCTGGCCTTCTGCATTGCATCCATGCGATTCTCAAGCTCGTCCATAATCTGATTCAGGTTTTGAATATTACGCATGGCCATGTCGGATTCCTTTTTGTTGAGCGCCATGCTTTCCATCCGGTTTTTCAATTCATTAACATTAGCATTAACTCCGCCCATAATCTGGTTCATTTCGGATATGCGGTTTTCCAGGTCGGTAAGTTGGTGGAAATTCCTGTCCACGCCTTCCAGGGTGGTGTCGATAATTTCCTTGCGCTTGGTAAGCCGCTCGTAACGCTGATCCAATTCCTTCTGAAGCTCATCCAAATTCCGCAACGTGAACTCTATTTGCTGGACATGATCGTGTTTTGCCGTAACCTTGTCGAGACGGCTGTCCACATTTTGCGAAAGAGAAATGAGCTTTTTGTAATTGTCTTCAATGCCTTCCAATCTTTTTTGCTCGCCAATAAATTTATTGAGTTTACCCGTTGCTTCATCACCTAACTTGCGTATTTTGGTGAAATTGCCTTCCAGTTCGTTGAGCTGCTTTCGCTCGGTCTGAACCCGATCAATTTCCCCTTTGAGCTGCGTCAGATCCTCGGTAAGACCGCGCCTTAAATTGTCAGCCCGTTCAAATAACTTCGTTTGCTGTAGAAAGCCCTTTTGCTTCTTCTCTATTTCCCTCAAATTGACTTCCAGTACGCGTATATCTTCGCCGAGCTTGTCCATCAACCTTCGCTGGCTGCCGTCAAATTCTTCGCGGGTCTGCGCCACGAATCCCCTGAAATCCCTGATGGTGCCGTCAATTTCCCGGCTGATTTCTTTGCTTTGAGAAATAAATTCGTCCATATAGCTTTGATAATCGGCATTGAAACGCTCAAGGGCTTCCTCGCTTTTTTCACCCAACTCGTTGCGCAGTTTGGTGAGTTGCACTGACGCTTCCTGAATGCCGCTCTGAAGCCGCATTCTCGCTTCCTCGCCTTCGGCGACAATCCCGTCGCGCTCCTGGCTGTAATGCTCTTTTATGCCCGCGATAATTTCATCGGTTTGAATCCGCAGGCCGGACATCTGCTCGTCGACGCCATGCTCGGTTGACTTCAAACGCTGAAGTATTTGATTTTGCCAGAGCGTGACGTCGGAGCGCACGGCTTCGTGAAGCCCCTGAAGTTCGGTTCCCTGCTCGTTTATATTTAGATGTATGCTGCGGATGCTAGTGTCCATTTGGTTTTTAACCTCTTCCTCCCGCGCGGCCAGCAGTTCCTCAAGGCTTTGGTATCGACTTTCTATGAGCTGAGCGGACTGCACTTTTATTTCATCAAGCTGAATCTCGACTCCGGTTTTTGTCGCTCCCAGTTTGTCTCCCAGCATGGAAAGATCTTCGCGCATAATGCTCTCTCTATCTCTAAACTCGCTTTGAAGCTCATCGATTCTGGTGCTCATCCCTCCCCTGAGATTTTCGAGCCGGGAAGCAAAGTCATCAATATACCGTTTTTCCAGATTGATGCGTTCTTCTTCGCTATCCTTTCGTATTCTGTCCAGAGTTTTCTCAAATTCCTCGGCCCAATTTTCAAGGCGGGCATCCAGATTCTGGCCCTGCTCCCGCAAATTGCCAAAAAATCCCTGCTCCAGCACTTTCAACTGCTCTTCAATATTGGCCTCACTGGTTTCCTTGAGTTCGGCAAGAATGTGCGCATGATTTTGTATCTCACTGCTGAGTTGTCCAAGCTCGTTTCTGGCAAGCTCGAGATCGGCGCTCCGTTCCCTGTGAAGCTGCTCGCTTATCTCGTCCATTTCGCCCCGGAGCGATTCTTCCATAACCGCTATGCTCTCGCGTATGCGGCTGTTCAATCCATCCAGCTCCCCGCTCACTGATTCCAGGCGCGAAAGACGGTAGTTAATGTTCCCCTCGTAGTCCACAAGCCGTTTTTCAATTTCACCGAGTATTTGCTGTTCCACCCGCAGCGTTTCTTCTGCAATTTTGCTTTCCAACTCGTTGTGGCGATTTTTCAGATCCCCGCTCAACTCATCCAGAGAATTCTGCAGGCTCACGTCTATTTCCGATATTTTCCTCTGATTTTCACGGTCAAGATGTTGAATACGCTGAATTTCGTTACCGCTGTTTTCCAGTTCCCCATCAAGAGTCTCTTTTTGGGCAGCAAGCATTTCCCTGAATTGGGAGGCCAATTCTTCCTGTCCTCTCCGGCTCCTCGTCATAAGCTGGGTAGACTGCTCTTCCAGCTGTTCTCCCAACATACGCAATTCGCCCAGATTGGATTCTGAAGTCGAAGAAATTTTCGAGCTGAAAGAATCGCTCCAATTGCCTATTTGCTCGTTGAGACCTTCCAATTGCCGATACGCCTCTCCCCGTGCTTCCTCAACCAGAGATTCCAGTTCCTGGTAGCGACTTTCCAGATCCTGCCTGCTGCGGCTGGTAGATGCCTGGATATCGGCATTTATTCGTTCGCTTGTTTCATTGGCGAGACGCCTGTTGTCTTCCTTCAGATTTTCGAAGCGGGAACTTGCTTCGGCTTCGGTCCGGGCCATTTCGGATTCAATGCTTTCTATGCGCTGAGAGTATTCCTGCTCAATTTGTACGCTTTTTTCATTCAGATGACTGAATTGGCTTTCCAGCTCACTCACATAACCGTTGCTTTTTTCCATCCAGCTATCCAAACGATCACGCAATTCGGTAAAACTGCTGTCGATCTGGTTGTGGGAAAGTTTAACTCTGCTGTCAAGTTCTTCCAGTTGCTTTTGAACCGTGCTCTTTAAACTTTCGCCTCTGGCCTCCATGTCCATGGAGATTTGATTGAGTATCCTGTCAGCTATGGCACTGCCTTCGCTTTTACTCTCTTCCAGCTTTGCCTGAACTTCCTGCTCCAACTGATAAATCCGCGTATCCACCTCGTCGGACTGATCCCTCAGTTTGATGCGGAAATCGCCGCTGTTTTCCTCGAGCAACGCATTGAGTTCTTCATAACGGCTGGAAATATCATTTTGATACTCCAGCGATTTGTCCTGGATGGATTGTATTTCGCTGGAAATTTTTTCATCGACTTGAACGACAAATTCGCCCATACTTTGCTTGAATCCGTCATCGGTTTGCCGGACTGACTCCCGAAATTCCTCAACCCGCTGTTCCACCGAGGATTCCTGTTCTCCTATTTTGCGCTGAAAATTTTCGTCGCTTTCGTTGAGAACTGTATTGAGGGTTTCATAGCGTTGATTTATATCTCCCTGAAACTCTCTCCATCGATTGTCGATGGCCTGGAACCGGCTGCTGAGCCTTTCCTCCACTTCCTGCGTAAAATCCCGAAGCTGGCCTTTCAATCCTTCATCGGATTGCCTCACTGACGCCCGAAATTCCTCAACCCACTGTTGCACAGAGGATTCCTGTTCTCCTGTTTTGCGCTGAAAATTCTCGTCGCTTTCGTTGAGAACCGCAGTAATTTCGCCATATCTGCGGTCGATGTCTCCCTGAAGTTCTGTTGAACGTTGCTGAATGGACTGAAACTCGCCACTGAGCCTTTCCTCCACTTCCTGCGTAAAGTCCCGCAGTTTGTCTTTTAGCCCGTCATCGGTTTGCAATAGTGCCGACCGTATGGTTTCGACTTTTTGCTCCAGTCCCAATTCCTGCTCGGCGATTTTGTTGTGAATGCGCTCATCGTTTTTCTGCAAAACCGCAGTAATTTCGCCATATCTGCGGTCGATGTCTCCCTGAAGTTCTGTTGAACGTTGCTGAATGGACTGAAACTCGACGCTGAGCCTTTCCTCCACTTCCTGTGTAAAATCCCCCAGTTTGTCTTTTAGACCGTCATCGGTCTGCAATAACACCGACCGTATGGTTTCGACTTTTTGGTCCAGTCCCAATTCCTGCTCGGCGATTTTGTTGTGAATGCGCTCATCGTTTTTCTGCAAAACCGCATTAATTTCGCCATATCTGCGGTCGACGTCTCCCTGAAGTTCTGTTGAACGTTGCTCAATGGACTGAAACTCGACGCTGAGCCTTTCCTTTACTTCCTGTGTAAAATCCCCCAGTTTGTCTTTTAGACCGTCATCGGTCTGCAATAACACCGACCGCATGATTTCGACTTTGTGGTCCAGGCTCAATTCCTGCTCGGCGATTTTGTTGTGAATGCGCTCATCGTTTTTCTGCAAAACCGCATTAATTTCGCCATATCTGCGGTCGATGTCTCCATGGAGTTCTGTTGAACGTTGCTCAATGGACTGAAACTCGACGCTGAGCCTTTCCTCCACTTCCTGTGTAAAGTCCCCCAGTTTGTCTTTTAGACCGTCATCGGTCTGATCCAAAAGATTCCCGAACGAAGCAAGTCTTTGCCGAACCGATGCCTCCCTCTCGCGCATACTTTCATCGAACGATTGGGTGAGTTCTCCACGCACCGATGCCAGCTCGGAGTTGAGATCTTCAAAGGCTTTTAGTTCGAATTTCCGTGCTTTGGCGGCTATTTCATTCATCCTTTCCTTGAAATCTTCTTCGCTTTGCAGCAGTTGATTTTCGTTTTTCTCAAAGCTGCTTTGAATTTCACCTCTGGCCGAAGCACTCAAGTCGTGCATTTCACCGGTCAATATATCGACGCGGCTTTGCAAATCGTCCAGGAGTTCCCCAGCGTTTCTTCGCAAATTTTCCAGTGCATGTTCGCCCGTATCCTGTAATTCCGCCAATACGCTTGAACTTCGCCCATTCAACTCATCGCGAAAACCCGTGATCTGATTTTCAACCAGCTGCATCAGATTTTCAGCCTCTTCCCGGCCTTGGCCCACCGAAACATTGAGTTCTCCGGCAATTTGCCTGGATTCCTCAAGAGCCGAACGGCTAATGCTCTCGAGTTGTTTTTGATTCCCGGCCATGAAACGTTCCATCACCGCCGGGATGCTTTTTTCGATGTCTTCGATGCGTTTTTGGGCGTTTTTGAGACGTCGGCCCACGGTGTCCACGTAGGCGGATTCTTTCTGGATACCCTTGATATTGCCCTCAGCCTTGTTGGTCATTTCCACCAGCTGCTTAAGCGCTAAATCATACTGATCAATGCGATGCTGAATTTCATCTATGTGGCGGGCTCTTTGGTTGAGTTCTTCCGCAGATGCTTCCAATTGCTCTATGGCTTTACGCGCGGATTGCTGATGAACTTCCACACCGATTGAGATATCTTTAAGCTGTTGTGATTTTTCTTCGGCTATTCCGGTAAGGTCCTGCTGAACGCGGTCGCCGTATCGCTTAACCTTTTCCAGTGACCTGTTATTCCTGTCCAGGCGGCGGAATATTAATACAACTATAACCGCCACGCCAAGGACGAGCAAGTCTCCCAGCGTAAACATCATTGTTCCCTCTCCCATGATTTGCAGTGCAAATCACTAGTATTATACAATAAAACTCAAATTTAACGAGGGTTTGGGCCACAAATAACTGTTTTTTCAGTGTTTATTTGACGAATATCGCAAAACAGCTATAGATACCCCGATGAGGGTGCCAAACAACCGGTTCCTTTGGGATCTGGCCCGATACACACAAGAAGCGAATTCCTTCTTCACCTGCGGGCACGGCGTTTGGATGATTGATATGAATTAGCGCGAGCGTATCCAATCCAGTAATTGCCCGTAGCGGGTAAAACAAAAATCGGCCAGGGGATAGTTGGCGTTCTTCCCCGGGCTGCGGCTTCCCAATCCGACAGCCAGATAAGGGCGGATGAAGGCCGTCCGAATTCCCAAGGCGGCTGCGCCTTTTATATCATATTTGTAGCTGTTGCCCACGTAGAGCAATTCATCAGCTCTCACGCCCAAACCTTTGAGAAGAGCCATAAATGGTTCGGGATTGGGCTTGAGATACCCCACCTCCTCGGAGCTCAATTCGAGATCGAAGTAGTTCTCTATATTCAGCACTTTTAATTTACTCACCACGGGAAAATCCGAAAGCACCGCCAAAGATAGATTTTCCGACTTGAGAGCGGAAAAGGTTCGCACAACTCCGGGAAAAAGGTGAACGTGGCGGAGGGTAGACTCCCAATTCGTATAAAACTCCCTGTGAATAAGGTCTCGGGCCTGGTCTTCACCGACCCCTATCTCTTCTGCGAGAAGTTTGGCCTGAAGTGCATAAAAATCGTCTATGGGACGCATTTTTCGCAATTTCCGGCGAACATTATTAAATTTTCTCAGCAGGGGAAGGTTCCGCAGGGCAAAACCGAAACTTGCCATGTACATTCTGTGGTTAGGATACAAGGTGCCGTCTATATCAAATGCGACGGCTTTGAAATTCTTCATAATTTATCCGCTCGAGATTTTACTGAAACTTGAATTCAATACGTCCCCGGACGCTCCCTGAACCGGGCTTCTTGTTAAATACCTGCCCTTTGAAAAGATTCTCAATGCCCACCTTCAACTGAGTATATGCGGAGATTTCGGCATCATTCAAGATCACCACATATCCATCGGCGTCCACTTCAAAATCGACGCCTATGATGGAAGGCCATGAAAGCTGCCGTTCGGTGATATGGCGGGACAAATCCAGACGGTTGGGATAAATCAGTTCCCTTCCACTTTTGAGAATGTCGCCGGAAATGGAAGGATCGGTAGGGGGATTGCTGGGAAGGGGGGTGCTGTTGTCGCTGTTGTTGCGTTGATTGTCCCTGTTCTCCTTCGCTTCATTCAATTTTGCTTGCAGCGCGCGTTTATTTCCATCTTCACCTGTTTGAGTATTTGGCTCCCTCGAGGGTGGGGGGTTATCGTCGCCGCCCGTGGATTTGGCCGCGGAGTCGGGCGGATTGCTCTGATTCGCGCGCGACCACGCATCGTAATCCTGATTATTTTCATTTGATGTTTGATTCAGGAAATTGCTCACATCACTTTTCGCCCTGCTATCTGTCCTTTGAACCTGCCAATCGGGGTTGGACGTATTGGAAGGAAGCGGGGGCGAGGAGCTCTGGCTGGTATCTGCGACTGCGCCCCTGGTTGCCCGAGGCGGCGGGTTTGTGCCGCCACCAGTGGGGGCAGGCCTCGTCAAATTGGGAGCAGACGACCGGGATGGGCGTGGAGATTCACTTATCTCGGGAGTTTCGCGGATTTGCGGCAATACAGGTGCCTCGGAAGGGCTGAGAACCAGTTCTACCTGGAGAATTTCGTCCTGCGGAGGCTCCCTGCCAAGAAGCAGGAACGCAAGGAGCAACAACAGCGCGTGGATGAGGACGGAAATAACGAGAGAACCGGGAATAGTCAAATTGTCACTTTTATTTATCTGGTTATTTCTCTGGTTATTTCTCTGGTTATTTCTCTGGTTCATAGGGGAAGCGCTATCCAAAACCACCTTCCTTTGCATAGCATCACTGCGTGCATAGCATTATCGCGAACATAGCATTACTGGGAACCCGGCTCCGGGTTCGCCATTGGATTTTTTGCCAGAATGCTGGCGTTTTTTATTCCGTGATCCCTGAGCACATTCAAAAGTCCCACGACTTCCTGCAGCGAAACATTGCGGTCTCCGTTGACAATTACCCGCTCTTTTTCTTCGCTGCTCAAAGCCGAAAGACGGGCAATTAATTGTTCTTCTTTCACCGCTTCATCCTGGAAAAACAGATCGCCGTTTTCACTGAGACTCACGTGGTAGGTATCTATATTTACCTGCTCGCTGGTATTTGATTCGGGAAGTTCGATCCCGATTCCCGGGGCGACCACAAAGGTACTCGATATCATAAAAAACACCACGAGCTGGAAAACGATATCGATCATGGGAACCAGATCCGGTTGAACCTGGGGTTGCAATCTCCGACGTTGCTTCACTCGCCCTTCCTCCCCACTGTGCCGATGTCTCCTTTAAGTAGCACGACCAGTTCGCCCACCCTGTTTTCCAGGCGAATGAGGTTGTGGTTCACCTTGCTCACCAGCTGATTATAAAAGACTATGGCCGGAATTGCAGCGATTATCCCCGCGGCAGTGGTCACCAAAGCCTCGGCAATACCGGCGGCCAGCAGCGAAGGATCCGCCGCCGCGCCGAAATTTCCCAGCACACCAAAGGCCTGAATATTTCCCGCAACCGTCCCCAACAGCCCGAGAAGAGGTGTTACGTGGGCAATAGTGCCGAGAAGAGAAATATTTTTTTCCATTTTTGGAACCTCAAGGCTGGCTGCGTCGCCAATGAGATCGTGAATTACTTCGGGAGAATATTTCCGGTATTCTATTCCCACTTTCATCAAATCGCTCAACGGACCGGAATTTTGCTCGCAGATACTCAAGGCCTCGTCATAATAACCCTTTTCCAAACTGATGCGGATTCTGGAAAGAAATTGATCTTCGCCGACCCGGCTTTTTCGAAAATAGCGCAACCGCTCAATAATTATGGTAACTCCCACTATCGAGAGGATAAAAATCAGGGCGAGAATAATATTGCCGCTGGTTAAAAGCTCATTCACAAAATGCTCCTTTATTGACGGAAAAACCGCCCACCCGGGCTATGCTCCCGGTCTTTTTTCCTCAGTGTACGCTAAAAAGTCAAACGCAGCGCCAGACGCGCAATAAAACCTTCATCGCTCAGCGGCGTCAAATCGGGATTGCCCGCGCTTCTCCCTTTGTTTAAAACCACTGCCAGTGGATCCCGTATTTCGAACTCCAATCCCACCGATGAAGAAATATCGTATCCGGCCCCCAGCAAAATCAGGGGAGCTTCGATGGCAGAAAAAATTCTGGATGATATTTCGGCACGCAGAGAGGCTTTTTTCGGAAGATACTCAATACTCGCGCCGAGAATATGTCCCTCTCCGGCCCATGCGGGAGAATCCGCCAGCAGGGAAGCTCTCCAAAATGCGCCCAACCGTACATCCGACGCAAAGCCATAACTTAACCCCATATCCACGCTCAAATCCGGCCCACTGACGACGGATAACTTCCTGATTTTATCAGACGCGCTATAACCTGAAACCACCAGTCGTCTTTCGTAGTCTCGAAATACGGCCCGGGCATCCAGACTGAACCTGGCACCGATTTTGCCACTGAAATATCCCTGCACATGCCAGTATTTTTCCCGGTAATCCCCGATACCGGCCAGATTATTCACCAAGGCCGCATTTCTCCAAAGCTCGCCTGCTTCAGTTGTTTCGATGTGGTATCCCCCGCTAAATCCCGCTTGCCACCTCGCTGGGGGCAGATATTCCAAAGCCAGTAAAAACCGGTGTTGTAATTCAGAGGGGAAATCCAGTAAAGGCCGATAGGCGGCTTTGAGAGACAGGCCGTTTTTACCGCTGTAACCGGTTTCCAACTCAAGGCCCAATCCCTGTATCCAGGAATTACCTCCGGTATTTTGCGCGAAATACACCAACTCGCCGGAAAAATCCAGGGTTTCGGTAGAATAATAAATTCCCGGATCCAGTAAAAATATTCCCGGCCGACAGCAGCATATCGAATTCCGACGATATGCCCTTTCCGAGCCTGTTGGCGTAGGC
>JACSEG010000011.1_pt1 | contig 39147 bp, 62 predicted proteins | sample 8225521 | NCBI WGS metagenome assembly JACSEG01 (sample SAMN15705060, study PRJNA637333) | viral metagenome | isolation source: viral RNA from sea star tissue | host: Pisaster ochraceus | place: USA:Santa Cruz | collected 2018
AACAGTTAAGATGGCGTAAATAATTTGATTTACATAAAAAAATAAGTATATTCGATAATAGATTGGGAGATTAATTATGTTAGACGACGTATTAAAGATTGTTACGGATGAAGAAACTCAAAAAAAAATTATTCCGTGGCTTGATAAGGTTAAAGCAAAAATAAAAAGTCTAGATGATACCATCGGATTAAATAACCTTTCAAAAAAAGAAACAGAAGCCTCTTATGCAGAGGATAAGAAAAGATACGAAGATACTTTAAAGGCTTTTGGAGCAAAAGATTACCTCGAGTTAAAAGATAAAATCAAAACAATAAAAACTAAAAAAACAGAAGAAACTGTTAGTGATAAATACAACCTTCAATTAGAAGAAGAAATTAAGATTCTGCGAAAAGAAAAAGAGGATCTTGAGATTAACAATAAACAAACAATATTAAATTCTGCTTTAGAGCGTCAAATGACGCTTTCTGCCGATAAATACAAACTCAGATCGCAAGCGATTCCATATGTGCTTGAAAGGTTAAAAAAAATAGCTGTAGTCGAACAAGATGGTAGTATAGTGTTTCAACATGAAGACAAAACCCCAAGACGTACAGAAGGGCGAAGCACGACTGTGGATGATATACTTCGCGAGGAATATGAACAAGCAGTAAAAGACAAAAACGATATGTTTTATAAGATTGACCCAGAGCCTAGTGGGGCGTCAAACCCTACGGTACAGGCGGGGGGGGTGTTTGGGGAGAAAGAGATAAGATGGATCCCAAATAATGACAAAATAGGATTAATTGAAGGGAGAGAATAATTTAAAAAGTAAATAGGAGTCTATATGGAACCAATAGAAACCGAAAAAGAATTTAAGAATATAATTGAAAACCAAAATTGGTTAAACGCACATTTTTTTAAATCTTGGTATCCACAAGCATTATTAAATTCTGGTTTAATTGATACTAGCCCCACAGGACAAGGGGTTATTAATGGTTTTAGCGAAAAAGCAAATAATGTTCCTAAAGTTATAGAAACAGGATATGCGGGTTATATGTATAAAGAGCCTGATATTCCAATTTTAGGAAGTACTGCTATTCCAGAGCCTCTTGATGCGGAATATTTAACTGTGCACGCAAAAACGTTTTATTCTTTCTGGTGGTGGCGTGTACACACACTTGCGCAAGATTTAATGAGTATGGCTCATCCGAACGTGGCATTATTAATTCGTGAGCACGTTGGGCAATATCTTGCTACGCATTTGAATCATTTAATGTGTAAAACCGTCGCGGGGTTATCAACAATTTCAGAAATTACAGTTGGAGATGATAGCACTGAATTTTCTGAAGATCTTTTCGACCAAGCTCAAAAAATTAGAGAAGATGTTGAAGACGACGGATTATCTAAAATTTTTATGTCTTCGGAAACTCTTTATGACATAAAAGGGAAACAAAATAAAACACCCAATAAGAGTCCTTTGATTAGTCAATATCAAACGAATGACCAAAATCAAATACAATTATCTGGCGGAGCCACTGGGGCTATCATGGGGCAAACCATTAAAACCTCAATAGGAAGACCAGTTAAATGGGCGTATAAAGCTACGCACCCTATTATGTTGGATAATACTATGCCAGATGGTTTAATCGCAATAATTGACCCTAAAGCTTTCGTTTTTATGCAAAAAAGCTTTAAAAAACCTTTGAGTTATGTTAATAGAACAGATGAGGGTGGGACAGGAACAGAGAAATTTGGAGCTAAGTTTTTATTTATAATGCATCCAGCTGGAACTGATTTTATAGGGACGGAAGGAGAAGGAGAAGAGGCAGGCAAATACGCTAATAGGGTTGGATTAACTTATGCTGAACTAGAAAGAGGGGCACAATATAAATTGGCTTTTAAAGCTAGAGATTCTAGAATTAGATTAATTAAAGTAAAAATTGGAACTTCATAATGAAAGAACCTATAAAAAAAGCAAAAAGACAAATACGCCCGCCCGACAAACCAGCTCCCGTAGTCAAAAAAATGACTAAAGATGATGTTAGGAGTGTGGATGGGGTTAAACTTCATTCAAGAGGTTGGTATCATATAAAAACGCCTACTGTATATTACAAAACATATATTGATTGCGCAATAGCGACTCATGGCGCCAAGGAAAGATAGTGTTAAGTTTTATTGTTTCAACACCTGAGGACTTTGTTAATGCTACTAGCTATTTGAGTATTGATGAAGCCGAAGCAATAATAAAAGCCCAAAGAGATGGTTCACAATGGCTGGGGTTAGTCAATGAAGAAGATAGGAAGGTGTTATTGACACAAGCGAGTAAAAGTTGCGATGGTATATATCAGTATCAAGGATTTCCCACTGACCCTGCTCAATTTTTAAAATTCCCACGAGAAGGGAGCAAAACGATTCCAATCGCTGTTAAATTAGCTACTGCATTATTAGCTATTAGATTAAGTATTCAAACCGGCGGGTCAAGATCAAGGCAGAACAACATAAAAAATGAAAAGCTGGGTAGATTAGCTTGGACGTATGACGACTCGAGCTCTACTAGTAAAACAATTCCAAATCAAATTGAAGATGAGGAAGTTTTTACGTTGTTAAAACCCTTGAGAATGACATCTGTCGAGGTTGTGTATGAGTGATTCTATTAGAATCAAAGAACAGGTGAGAGGGATGTTTGATAGGCATGGCGAGCGCGGGAGCCACAATGGGCATTCTACTATATTTCATGTTGAGGAGGATAATTTAACCTTTGATAATAAAACAAAATATATAGAATACAGTGGCATTCGTTTTATGGAACTCTTTATGCTTGAGGACATTAATTACAGCGATGTTATTAATGTTAGGGGGCAGGATTATTTTGTTTTTAAAAGAGACGCTGTTTGGCATAAAGGAGAACGTGTTTATACAGAGGTTATAATATACGAAAATGACTTCAATCATAATTTACAATTTTTTAAACATTCTCAAGATGGCGAAATAGGGATTCAAAACAAACCAACGATTAAGGGCGAGTCTTATCTATCAATAGAGGGGCGTGTTAAGACAGCTTATGGCAGGGGGCGCTTAGAGTTTTCTTTTAACTCAGACGAACAGATAACACATTATATTACTGTTAGGACGGTTGGTTTAGACATCTCGCTTGCAGATATTTCTAAGATTGAAGTTCGCGATTTAATAAGAACCGACAACAAAGATTACGAGATTATTAATATAGAGAATATTAACGAAAATAACAGGCTCATATTTTTAAGTTGTGTGCAAAGAATTATAGAGGTTGAGAATGTGGATTAATAAAAATATTGTTTTTAATAAAATCCTAAATAATATTGGTACTAAATTAGTAGAGGAAGCTAAGCTTCGTATGCTTGAGCCAAGCACGGGGCGTAGATATAATATAAAAGGTAAGGTTCATGTCGCTAGTAGACCATATCATAGCCCAAACATCTTATCGCGTAAATTATACGATAGTGTTCGCTACGAAAACGTTGATAATAATACTATTGTGTTTGGAGCTGGTGATTCAAATATTCCATACGCTAAATATTTAGAAGATGGGACTAGGAAAATGTTACCACGTCCCTTCGTTAATATATCTTTTTTAGCGTCATTACAGAAATTATATACTATATTTGAAGTAGCACTAACCAAAACATTTAAATTAAAATTTAAAACAAATAAAGGTAGTTTTGTTAAAAAGGCATACACAACGTCTAATTTTAAATCAACAGGAAAAGGAACTTTTAGGATTTAGCATGGTTAAGGTATTTAAGCAAATAAAATCTAGAATTTCAAAATGCACGAATACGTTTGATTCAATAACAATTGAAAAAGAAATAACGATTGTAAATAATTTGATTAATGTTAGGGGAATAGAAGATGGGGAGTGGGTTATTACAGGGGCTGTGGACACAGATCAATATACAGCTGGTTGTATTAATACTGTGCATAATTTTTCGAATGGCGTTGCGACTGCAGAATGTTTTTTTGGTGATGAGGAGTCTACTTTAAATATCGTGTTTCATAAGATTGACATTTTTTATGCTATGAATAAAGTAGAATCTCGAAATATTACATTAAGCAAAAAACCTGAAAATAAAATAATCGTCTACGAAAATTCTTTAATTTCTTTGGACGAGCGAAATATTTATAGCGAATCCATAGACCCAACTTTAAATGTTAGGCGTAGTATTGGGGTTGTGTTTCAAATTAATATTAAAGAACCTCAAGAGATGTATTCGTCTATTTTAGATAAAATTTTTATTAACGTTGTGAATGGGATTATCCCTGAAGATTACGAAACGATTATTAGATTCGAGTCCGTATCTAGTCGAGTTAAAATAGAAGATGCATATGTTGTTGATTATAATTTCTATTATATTGAGGAAGAATACGAATGTGACGTCGACAAAAAAGAAATCGCAGACTTTTTAGTCGATTTTGAAAAACTAGAAATAACAGAGGTGTTAAAATGAGCAGTTTAACCGTTCCAGTTTATAATTTGCCGATTCAATCCGCAGGATCACCAGTAGCGTTAGCGCCCCAAACAGTATTGGCGATATCACAAGCTAATATCGATAATACCGCTCCATTTGCTATAATTGAAAACCCTGCTACGAACAGGATAGATGACTTAGTGGGTAGCGATTCGATGGCAGGGCGATTATATAAAAGGTTTAGAGAAATAAATAAAATAACCGAGCTTGACATCTATCCATTATCCTTGGCAGGTGACCCTGCTAAAGCAACAATAACTATTACAGGCATAGCAGAGGAAAATAAAACGATAGTATTGAATATAGCGGATGATGAGTTTGTTGTTGAGTTGTTTGTAAATAAAAACGAAACAAACCAAGACATTGTAGCGAGATTGGTAAGGGAAGTCAATATGACTGATATACCCTTCATGGCGAATGTAAAAGAAGACGATGCGACCACAATGGAGATTGTTTTTAAACACGCGGGGGCATTTAACAACGACCTGCTCATTACGCATAGCGAAATAGCGGGTTTTAAGATTGTAACAACAGTGTTTGCCGAAGGGACAGGTGGTGTTGAAGAGTTTGATATCGCTAATATTAAAAAAAGATATAATTACATTATCTTTGATAAAAATATAGCCCCTACCAAAATAGGAACTTATCTAGACAGCATTTTTAATAAAAGCAACCAAATAAAAGCTGGGATTGGCTTTACAGCTGGCGAGGGGGACGAAAGCGAATTAGATACATTAGCAGATAGTGTTGATTATAAATCACTCCTAACATGGGGGAATTTAACAAATATTGCGTTAAATGCAATCCCAATTTTAGTATTAGCTGAGATGGTAGCAATCATAACCCTTAGATTGGCAGAGGGGGCGTTTTTAGGCAAATATGTTATTCCAACAGAAGAAAAGTTTGGCAGTATTGCACGAGCCAGTTTGCCTTACCACATGACACCAATGACCTATAAACCCCCAAAGGGAACTGTAGATGTTGAGGTGTTAGAAAGGTTAGAGGCTAAGGGGATTAGTTTTATAGTTCAAGATGGAAATAGAACAGTTATAAGGGATCTTGTTACGACTTATAAAACTAACGAAGCAGGTCAACCAGACACAATATTTCATTATTTAAATCATGTTCAGCAAGCTTTAGCATATAGGGAGTTATTATTTTTAAATGTTAATAGTTCTTATGCGATGACGCGGGCTACAAAAAAACAATTAACACCTAATCTTGCTGAAACTAATGTTAACAGTGTGAGGGGTGATTTTATCCGTTGGTATCGTGAGGCTGGGGATGTGGATCATGCGTTAGTTGAGTCTGGAGCGGAAGCTATCGCGTTTTTTGACGAAAACTTAAAAGTATCATTAGATACTTTTAAAGGGAAATACAGTATTTCGTTAAAAATACAGTTAAAAGCTCAATTCAAAAAATTAAATGCCGTAATTTCTGTGGCTTTTGATATTTAAGCAAAAAAGGAGATAAGAATGTCAAAAACAACGATTAAAGCCAGATATGATATTGTTAAGATTAAAGGTAAGGTTTTTCCTGTAAAACAACCAGTCAAACATATCTCAGGCATACCTGCAAAAAAAGTAATTTCTTCTACTCTAGGGGGGGAAATACATTTAACTCATGACGAAAATACCGAAGAAGCCATCCCGACAATAGAAATTATGCTTACCAATACAGTAGATAAGCAGAAATTCATGGAAGAAGTAACACGAGGGATAGCTGATGTTGATATTGAATGGTGCGATAAACGGTCGGGTGATATAAAAAATATGTTTAAAGCTTCTGTGACAGAAAGGCTTGAATTCGATCATAACGAAGATGGGTTCACGATCACGTGTCAGGGCGAAATGGATCAATAATAAGGATTAAATTATGAAATATACATTAAAAACACCAATTGAAATAGAAACGAAGGATAAAGAGTTTATTAGAGCGTCGGAGATTGAAGTAATAATAAGAGGCGAACGTGGCGGGATGATGGTCAAAAAGGTGCAGGGCATTATTGTAGAGGGGGTGTCTAATTTTACTGTTTCAGAGGTTGGGAAATTAGCAATGGACATGCAAAAAGAGAGGGAAGATAGGCTTATTAAACAACTTGATAAAGAAAAAGAAAACGCTAAAACAGTTAAAGAGCCTGCCCAAAAAGAAGTGGCTGAAGAAAATGATAAAATGACAAAAGAAGATATAGAAGACGCTTTAATAAGATTAAAAAGAATGGTAAAAGAAGAGAAAATATACCCTAGCTTAATGGCTATAATTAAAAAATATGGGAGAATAGCAGGTTATTCTCTTTGCGATGCTTATATAGACCAAATGGTATATGAAGATATAGATGGGTTATGTGACGACATCTTAAGGTTTTTTTTTATAAAACACGATTATTTGGTGTAATTGAAAACTGGAGAGACAATAGTTTTGCGATAGCCAAATACATGAAAGGTGGTGTTAGTGTACAATATTTAATAGAAGAAATTGAGTTAGAATGTTTTTATGATTTATATATTTGGGCAGACGAAATGTTAACTTGCGAAAAAAAAGAATTAGATAAAATGGGTTAATTATGGGTTTAGATTATTTTTTAAGCATTAGAGCTGATGATAAAATAAGCAAATCGATAAAAAGGCTAGATAAAAGGCTACTTAAATTAAGTAAAACCGCATTAAAAAGCACACGCAAAATTAATAATGCCTTTAAAAAAATAAACTTAAAACATACCCTTATAATTGATACAAAAAAAACGATGGTTTCGCTCACCAAGGTTGATAAAAAGCTCAAAAAAATGCAGGAGCGATCTAAAAAGTTTAGTTTAGGAAAATTTGCTGTAGGGGCTGGTGTAGGGGCTGGTGCGTTTGGTTTTTTAAATTCCGCATTAGACACAACTCTAGAAAGAGAAGCAACACTTAAAAAAATAAAAAAAGCTTCGAATTTTAATCGTAAAGAGATGAAGAGGCTTAGAGTACAGCGCGAAGGCACAGGAGCATACAGGAAGACCCCTTACGCTGGAATGTATATTGGCTCTTCTAAAGATGTGGGAGAGATTCAAACTCAAGTCTTAAAGATGGGTTTTAAAGATATTAATACAGTGTTAACAATGACACGCCACCTCGTTGTAGGGGCTCAGGCGTGGGATATGGATAACACAGAGTTAGTAAAAACATCAGGGAAGATTTTAAGTGCATTCAATATAGGCGAAAAGAATGCAGTAAAAAGCGCTAAACAGCTATTAAATTCTATTAACCACCTAGCTGATACATTTAAAAACGTATACGAAAAAGATGTAACTAATGTAGCAGGTAGGATTTCTGGTACTACTTCAAATTTAGGATTTGGAATTCTAGAAACGTCTGCATTATCAGCAATGCTTAGCGATATTAGTACTTCGCCAGAATTGGCGGCTTCAGGATTTCAAGCGTTCATGCGAGATTTAACTAAACTTCCTGACCTCTTAGATTTAAAAAACCCAATCATTGATCAGATTAAAAATGCTAAAACTCAAGAAGAGAGAATGTCAGCATTATCAAGAATTATAGGAAATTTTGCTGACTCAAACAGATACAAACCAGCACTACTCTTAAAAATGTTTGGCGATGAAGCTGTTAAATTCTTAACGAACTTTTGGGCAAAAGGGGGGCCTAAGAAACTGTTGGATTTCTATGGGACAAAACAGGGTGTTCGAAGCGATAAATCTAAAAAGTCTATAGAGAAAGAAAGAAAGATAGTGTCGACGGGAGTACAGGCTGAGATTAATATTTTAAAGCAAAGTTGGGAAAATTTTAAAGAGCGACTTTTTAAAGTTATGTTACCTACTTTTAGATTGATAGTATGGTATTTAACTAAATTGCTTGCTTGGGCGGGTCAAAATATAGCGTATATAAAAAAGGCTGTATTGATTTTAGGTGGTGTGTTGATGGCCTTAACTATTGGTAAGTTTTTAAAGAAGCTTGGTGGTGGGGCAGGTGGAGCAAGTAAGAGAGGTGGTGGCATTCTAAAAACGTTGCTTAAAGTAGCGACTGGGGCATTACTTGGTGGTTTTGCGGTTACAGCGCTTAGCAATCTACTGTCTGGGGGTGGTAGCAAAGATAAGAAAAAAGAGGGGGGTCATGCTTATTATAGAATGCCGAAATCACAATTATGGGATTGGATAAAACACCTTCAAAAAAAGACTATGTATACTGTACAAGGGCCTCATACAAAATCTTTAAAAAAAGCATTAGAAATTTTTGAGAAAAGATTTGGCAAAGGATCTTTTGATTCTAATAAAAAACCTACCAGTAAGGTTGAAAATCTTACAGGCAAAATGAGTAAAAACAATATAGTGAGCGTTAATAACAGTACTAAAGGAGGAACTAACGAGCAAGGAAGTAGTAATAAAAAACTGGTAAACGCTTTTACTAAATTTGATTCAAACGCAAAAGAGAAAATAGACGCCCACGATAAGGCAATAAAAAAAGCCGACGACTTTGCCGAAAAAGTAAATTCAATTAAAATGAAAGAGGGGATAGATAAAGCTGTTGAAGAACTAAAAGCTATTAAAAAAAATTATCTAGAGAGTCAAAAAAACACACGGCAAGACTTAGTACCTAAGCTTACATAAAAAAAATAAAAGGAGGGGGAAGAGGAAAGTTATGCCAAGAACACATCTTTTAATACCAAAGTTAAAAAATATTTCAATAGTTCAAACTGGGGAGAGCGTTCTTACTATTAAAAATGCTTTAAAACGAATAGAGCCCCCAAAAGTACCTACTGAGGAAGAGTTATTTAATCGTTTAAGTAATAAGGAAAAGGTTAAAACAGGTGTAAAGAAACTGCAAGACGCGGGGAACGAAAAGGCTATATTAGAGGGTGTTAAATTAAAAGACCGAAAAAAGAAGAAAACCCCAAAACCAACTTTAATTGATTTAGGCTCTTTAAGCAACCAATTAACAGTAGCATTCCATGCATTACATCAAAATGATAATAACGAAATAATGCGTATATGTAAAGAAGAAAGGGAAACTACTTTTATTGATAAATATAAGGGGTTTATGAAAATTTTTGTTACTAATTTGAAATGGGAAAATAACGAAACCCATATAAATAGGGTTAAATTTACTATAGAAGCTACGGTTGTTCCTTTAAAGAAAGGAGAACCTTTATTTAATTACCCAAGTGCATTTAAAGCTGATAACTTAGCATGTCTTGAAGAAATGAAGAGTAAAATAGTTACCTTAGGAGAAACTGCTGTAAAATTCAAAACTGCAGAGGGGATTGTTTTTACGCCAATAAGAAACGTCAAGGGAGTTATAGCTACCCCTTTTGATAAAGTAAAAAAACAAATCAAGTTTTTTGATGATGCTGTAGAGCGTGTTAATAAGGGGTTAAATAACGTTTTAAAACTAAAAACAAAACGTTATAATTCTTTTGGGGCGATTTCAAAAAGAATTAATAATGTTAGAAAGATATTCCAAACTTTGAGTTCAATTGTTCATGACCCTATAGAAACAGGTAATGTTTTAGGCACCTTGATAGAAGATTCTCAAGGATTGATTAAAGATATTGTGACCTTTTTTATCCCAGATTTTTATGACAAAACCCCCCTTTATACTCCCGAACACAATGGGCAAACGTTAGAAAGTGAAGGTTTGTCGCAAATTGACGAAAAGGCTTTATTACATCAAAAACAAGGCACAGATATCGCGAATCTATTCACAATGATAGTATCGATTAATGATATAATAGATTATAATTTTAACACCACCGAAGATTTTAACGCCGAGGTTAACGATGTTATGGAACGTGTTAATCATTGCGGGCTTGAGTATTGGCTGGTTGAATCGATAAAAAATAATTTGAGAGGTGTGTCAAATGAAGAGAATATTGGTAAGGTTTATATTAAGAAATTAAGTAAACCAACCCCTCTAATTCGAATTGTATTCGATGAATATGGTAATCTAGATTATTATTATAATATTTTAAACTTAAATAACCCAAAAGACGCAGATTATATAGAGAATGAAGTTAAGATGTTAGCCATATGATAGTAGTTAACAACAATAACACCACTATACCTGTCGAATTCACTGAAACAATTATTAGTACTAAATTATTGGCTAGATTTTTTGTGATTAGAGATGGTGACCCTCGCCTTATATTTGAGATTGAAGATAAAATTTCAATATATGATCGAAATAATGTTCTGTTAATGGAAGGGATAATTGAAACAATAGAAGCAGGCGATTATGGTTGTATTTATAAGGGGCGTAATAATACTAGATTAATATTCAATAATTCGTTGTTAAAAACCTTTCAATTTCAAAAAAATCAAAGTTTAAATCGGGTTATATCGAATTTAATAAAAGACTTAGATATCAAATGTATTGGTGGAAGCGATGTAATGTTAAAATCTAGTTTTATCTTAGAGGCAGGGGAGAATTTAGCAGATATTTTAAAAGAATTAGCTAATATAACAGATACTAGAATAACATCGACAGCCGAGGGCGATTTATTAATTTTAAAAAACAGTAAAGATATTGGCGGGATTAGTTTAACTGAAGGTTTGGAATATGGTGGGGAAACTAGTAGTATAATCTCTAGAGAATATGCTCATAATGTATCCGAAGTCATGACTAAGGTAGTAATAATGAGTCAATCTGACATATTAGAAGAAAAGTTTAAAGAAAATATTGAAAGTTCGTATGGTGAAAATAAATACACTTCTTTTAAAACGCTTAAATATAACTTAAGTCAAAACGAAAATAAACAATTCGCTAAAAACTTAGTTAACAAGAGCAAACGATACACTATGCACTATTTAGCTAATATCGATACTCGATATGACTACGATATTAATACTTTCGTATCTATTAAAGACCCCTCGTTATTAATTGACGAAAGGATGCGGGTTTTTTCTAAACAAGAAATCCTTTCAAAGACTAGTTATCAAAAAATAATCGGTTTGGAGCGAACCTATGGCTAAGCTTGGTATAGTTAAGAAAATAATAGAAAAGTTCAAAGCCGAATACAGTAGTAATGGTGGCGTTATCCACGGTAGGCTTGTGTGTCCAAAGGGGATCCTCAGCAGACCTAAAGAAGAGAAGGCGTTAGGGTTAAGAATTGAAAATAGTGGCAATCAAAGGTTAATAATGCCACTGCAAAAAGATGAAGAGTTAAGAGATGGTGATGTCAAAATAACTAACGATAAAAGCTATATGTTATTGGATTTTAAAGACGAAACGATTATATTTAAAAGTAAGAAAGTTGTTTTTAAAGATTGCGAAATCATTATTGACGGTGGTTCTATGACTCATGACGATAAACCAATCGATAAAACCCATAAACATAGTTATGAACAGAGGGTGGAAACTAATGTAACAATCGCCCCCAGCCAAACACCAACCTCTGTTACGAGTTTAGGAACCTCAGCACAAGACACGGAAACACCATCATGATAGACTTTGAATTTGATGAAAATCTGGATTTAATGATTGAAAACGATAGATATAAGATCAATACTAATGGAGAAACAGCTCTTTTATCAGCAATACTAACTGATGAGCGATATAACGACCAGCATGGTTATTGGTTGGATATTAACGATTCATTATTTTGGACTTTCGCCCAAAAAAGAAAGAGTAGAGAGACGATAAGAGAGTTAAAAGAAGTAGCAGAAAAGGTGGCTAATGACATGATAGTGGACGAAATATTTCCAAGGGTTTTAACAGACGTGCAAAAAATTAATGGAATGTACGATGTTATTTTTAACTGTGTTTCAAATGAAAACGAAATTTTAGTGAGTAAAACAATAAAAATATGATTGAAAAAATTAACGAACTTTATAAAAAAAATGCTACCCATTTTGAATTTATCACAGGTTATGCTCCTATTGGGGCGAGCAAAAGTATTGTAGCTGGTATATCAAGTCAACAAGCTGAAAATGATTTAAAACTCGAATATATAAATAAGAACAGATTCGTTCAAACAGCTAATAAAGACTATTTATTCTTATTAACAGATGGTATTTTAGAGCCTAAGCCCGCGAAAACAGCAGTTGGCGAAGTTATTTTTTATGGTGTCGAGGGGGCTGTGATCCCCGAAGGGACAGAAATACAAGCTGAAGATGGCTCTATTTACACTACTTTGGTCGAAGCAGTTATTCAAAAAAATGATTTTAATCTTCGGGTTACAAAAATATCGGAAGATGGCGCTAATGCTATTATTGAATATGACACTAACATCGAGCACGACCCAAACGACGAGAACACTATTCTCTCCCCACCACCACCCTTAGCTTCATGTGATGCAGATATTGAAGCTTTAGATAATAAGATCTCGGTTGTTAAAGAAAAGGGGGTGTTGTTAATAACGTTAGAAAATAAAGATTTCTTAGGGGGTCAAAATGTTCAAATTGTTATTAACCAAACAACACCAACACCAGTTGAAGCTGTTGAAACAGGATCGGCAGGGAATAAATCTTTTAACGATAATTTAAAAACCTCTTTAATCTTAGAGGGTGTAAATGAAGATCTTAAAGTTTATACTTTAGGTGGTGGCGATGAATTTGAAGATACGGAGGTTTTTAGGACAAGATATTTACATTACATGGCTAATACTAGAGCCCCTTTTAATGATAACGATATAATATTTCACATCAAAGAAAACCACCAAAATATTAAAAATGTGTGGGTTAAAGGCGGAGGGGGTGTTGTTAATATATACGCTTTGAATCATGATAACGATTTAACTGCTAATGAGATGGTGGCGATAAAAGAGTCTGTTATTGAGATTAAAGAAGCATCGTTAAGTCCTGATAATATTCATATTCATAAACCAATATTAAAATATAAAGATATCTCAATTAATAATTTAATCCCATTAGAGTACCCCGATTTAATCAACGAAATGCGTAAAAACTTAATAAGTCTTTATAATAGAGATCTTTTTGAAAAAATTATCCCTAAACATGAAATAGAATTAACAATATTCCAAAGTTATTTTAATGATGTAAAGGTTGAATCATTTGATTATAATGCTTTACAAGATGAGGTTGAAGAAAATACAGTTTTATTATTTAATAGTTTTGAGGCTCAAGTATGAGTGAATTTTTTAACACGAAAGATCAACACTCGATAATGCTTGATTATTTCCCAACTGGGAAAGCTTTTTTAAAGGCCAGCGAAGAAGGGACTAATTTTTTTAATCTAGTAAAATTTATTGCCCAAGCAAATACAGAGACGATTGAAAAATTAAATAAGAACTTTAAATCCAATTTCATTTGCTTGTCAAATGATTCAATTAAGCAGTTAAAAAAAGATTATAATATTCCAAACAATGTATTTTATCTAACGGATGATGAAATTAATAGAGTTGATGTTTTCGTTTTAAAACATTTAATGAAGGGTAATACTGAATGGCATTATAGAGCTATCGCTAATATATATGGCCTTGATATTTTATTAGGATGGGAATATGGCGATAGACCAACCAATATCCCCGCTGAAGATTACCCATATGACGGGACAGAGAAACACACACTGTTTATTACTTTCTATCCACTGCCAAGTAGTAGTTTTGCGTTGGAATTTGATGTTGTGTTTGGGTCGACTGTAGAGGATAAAATTAAGGGAATATTTGATATAATCAAGCCACCCCATATTGATATTGTATATAAATCTCCTCCTTACGATGTAGAACATGTTGATGTTTCAGATTATTTGCCAGGGGATATTCCATACAAAGTTGGTTATTGGGGTATTACTACTCGTGTTTTTCACAATCTTGACGAGGTTGAGAAGATTAAATTCTGTATTAAAACGGAGTCTAAATAAATGAAGAAAATTGAAGGCAAAATCACAGGCGACCCTACGAGCAAGGGTAAGTTTTTTGCTGTGGAGTGCAACTCTATAGCAAACGAACTAATGAATATTGTTAAAACTGTGTTGGGGAATGGGGACGATAAGCTTAAAGAGAGCGATTCTACGCAGGTAATAAATGCTATAATTAGATTGACTAAGGGCTTAGTTTATAATGACACATCTGCAATAGACAACGAATATCGTTTATCGCGAAGTGGGTTTAGTAACGGGACTCAAGCCGAGGGTAACAACGACAAATTATACCATGGAGATATGTTTTTATTTCAGCCAAACAGAGCTAATACTGGAGCCGTTACTATTAAATTCTCAGCCTCAGGGTTATTAAACACGGCTGTCAGAAGTCCTCTAGGCGCTACTGAGATGACTGGCGGTGAAATCAAACCTGCTGGGATGTATATGCTAGTTTATAGCGATCAAGCTTTCAATGGGGGGTCTGATAGTTTTTTTTATATTTATGAACTATCTACACACCCTGAATATGCCCCCCCTCCTAAGATTGATTGGTCAGCTCCTATTACTATAGATGATGCTGTTGAGATTGATAAAAAGATCCATATCGCCAGCGCTGTTTTTAAGAAATTTAAGGTTGGTTGGGAAGTTGCTGAAACAGAAGAAGACGAGGTTGATTTAACAGATCAATTACTTGATACAGCGGATAAATATACTTATGGGATCAAGAGGATAGTATTAGTTTTTAATAATCGTCTGCCCGTTAATGAAAGTCAATTGAAGAATAAATCTATTAACGACAGGACTTATCGTGTTGAATTGAGCGCGAGCCCAATTGACGATTTGAAATACTATATTGGGTTTACGGCTGGTGACAGTCATCTATTATATCGTTGGGTTTATAGTCATATGGAATGGAAAGATACTGGTTTTGCAGAGCCATACGATAAAAGAGCTGTTGTGTATATGAATCATACTTGTCTACACTCCGATATTATTGACGCTATGAGCTCTACTGGTAGCGATGGTGACGAAGATGGTCTTAGAGAATATTTTCAAAACAGAAAAGCAAAATTCCCAGATTTTAATTCTTTTGACAGTCATTATGCTGGTGGTGGGTGGAAGTTTTTTAGTAGTAATTTTAAAAGGATCCCAGAATCACTTGAATACCCAACAGAACAAGGAGAAAATTAAAAATGAAAAAGTTTGAACAGTTTAGAGACGGTATTGACCGTGTCAATCAAGACTGGTTTAATTCAATTACTAATGAAGTCTCGAATACAATTACTAAGCATGGTCAAGTCTTAACAGATGGTAACGACAACCAATTAGCTGTTGCGATGGATTTGGCATCTAAAAACTTCTATTATGATATCGACCATGCTAATACTAGCGAGGACACTATTGTTTTAAAGCGTCGTATTAATCCAGAGGCTAATATTGACACGTTAATCAATGGTATTACTGTTATTTTTACATCACCAATGTCAAATACGAGCTCGTTAATCAATTTACAACTTGGCCAAATTATACATCATAAAAAGCCAATTAAGTTTGTAAGCAGTGCTGATAATGAAAGTTTGACAGAATTGAAGCCAAACGACTTAATTAGAGGTTATACTTATTTAGCTACTTATAGAGCTAGTGAGGGCGGGGCATGGGTAACACAGCTGTTAGCTTATAACCAAGGTGGTGGCGATTCTGTTAGCAGGGGTTATATTGACGAGAAATTCGCTCAACTTAATGCTAAAATTGATAAACACAAACCACCAGTTGGTCAAATTATATACGTAGCTAAAGACGCTACACATCTAGGTTATTTGAGATTAGATGGTCGTAAATATCTACAAACAGATTATCCTGATCTATTTACTTATATGTTCAATGAAGAACCAGAAAGAAGAAGAACTTTTAATGTTTGGAATTTTGAGGGGGGGGTTTTTAGAATAAGAAAAAATATAATCGATGATGTCTCCGCAGGCTATGATTTAGGAGATAAACACCCCGCATATTTTCGTTTTCAGGGATCTCACTCACCAATAGACATTCCACGACCCCTTGGGCATTTTCAATATGATAAATTAAGACAACATCAACATAAATATAATACTGAGAGTATTAATGCCGTCAGTTCTGGATTCACACAGTTTCATTCTACTGATGCAACTAGCTCTGGGGACACATCAGACAAAACAGGTAACGTTATATCAAGAGGTAGCGAATTACAAGGTTACGATGACCCGTCAACGTCTCCAGAAGCACACTTATATTATGGACTAGATGAAACTAGAATGTCTAACTTTACTGTTGATGCTTTGATATATGCAGGCCGTTATCGAGGTATAGACGATTGATAGTAAAAATATTAGGAATCATTTTTAACGTAATTTTTAGCGTTTTAAGAGTCATTTTTGAAGTGATTTTTAGCGTTTTAGTTGTGTTAACATTTCCATTTTACATGATATACTGGGCGATAAAAAACAGGATAAAAAGGGATTTTGAAGATGTTTGAATTTATCGATATTAAATTTCTAATAATGGCTATAAGTACTATTGGAGTTGTTTGTGGTGGTTATGCTGTATTAAAAGCTAATGTAAAAAGATTAGATATTTCTAATAAAGATTTAAGGTCAAAATTAGAAAAATACATAATAACCTTATCGGAATTATTAACAGAAAAAAAACAATTTTTAAAAATAAAAGAACTTGATAGTAGATACGTTTCTATTGATTCGAATAAAAGTTTAAAAGAACTTATTAATAGTAAATTCAATTCTATGGAAAATATGATTAAAGAGTTAAAAGATGAAATTAAGAATAAATGAGTAAAAAAAAGGATCAAACACAACAAGATTTTTGGCAACAACATAAAGTTGGGTCAAGATTAATGTTTTTAACGGTTTGGTTTTTTTTTAGTTTAATGGCTTTTAAAAAGATTCAAGAGCCGGTTATAAGTAAAGATTTTATGGCCATAATGCAGGAATTAGTGATATATTTAACATTATTCGTTATGGTCGGGGCTAATGGGCTAGAAATGTTGGGTGGTGTCTATGAAAAGCTTGGTATGAAAAAAATAAATAAAAAAGAAAAGAAGGAGTAAAATTATGTTAGCTGTTTTAACTTTTTTAAAAGGGAAGATTGCTATTTTAATATTTTCGATTATATTAATTCTTTTAAGTATTATAATATATTTTCAATACGATAATTTCTTTTTAAAAACAGAAAATCAAGTTATTAAACAGAGTATCGATGCAAGCGAAAATGATAATAAGGTTAGATTAATCGAGCAGAATTATGTTATTGATACAATCCCAAAAGACATCTCTGATAAGAACACAGAAGAAAGCTACAGCGAAAGCTTAAGAAAATATAAGGAAGAAAAGTCATCAAAATGATTCTTTTAATATTGTTATTACTAATAATAAACAAATGCACGCCTACAACACGCAAGATCTTTTTAAGAGCCCCCTGCCCGCGCATGAAGTCAATACAACGACTTGAGAAACCACCCTTAAACTTAAAAAACACACCCTATTATATAATGGAGCAGTGGGGGGACGCTAGCGATTCTTTATTAAAAAGCCAAAATGAACGGATTGTAATTTATAATAATAACTGTAAAAAGAAAAACGATAAACAATACAAAGAGTAAAATTGTGTTTGATAATGAAACTAAGAAAAGGTTTTTAAGTAAATTGATATATTTTACTAATCAATATAAAGACGACCCTAATTTTACTATTAATCCGATAGAACAGGTTATAAACGATAGTTTTTTAACTGTTGACGAATTCAATAAATCTATTATATTTGACCCTATATTTCATAAAAAAGTTTACAAGATAATTGATACGATATGAATAATTTGATACTTTTCGACAAAGAAACTCAAGAGAACTTTTTAAAATGTTTAACCTCAATTTGCGAAAATCTTAAAGCTGGCGATAAGGATCCAATAACACTAGCTTTAGATACAATATCTTTGAAAAAGAATAAGTTTAACCACAGCTATCATCATGACCCCGAATTTAAGATTGCTGTTGACGAGATAATTGACAATTGTTATGGCGATGATAACAGCAGTTGTGTCAATTGCTCGGGATAAAACAGGCGATTAAAGATAAAAAAAATAAATTCAAAATTCAATTAACAATCCACTCGCTTTAGACGACGACGTCGACGTTATTTGCTTTAGCGCAAATAGAAGGGAGGGGATTAAATGCACGAGACTTTTAACAAGACAATTAAAATATACAATCAAAAAGAAAAAGAATATAACAGTTATTACATAGATATTCTTGATAATTTAACAGCAACTGAGTTTAAAAAATATAACAAGTTAGTCAATAGTTTTGAAAAACAGTTAAACTCAAATATTAATAATGACTTTTTTGAATCTATTAAAAACACAATCAAAAAAATCGTTTTATTGAAAAAAGATATTGTTAATTTATTGACAGCTTATAAAATATTAACACCGCTGAACCAAATTTTATTCAAAAAAGAAATAATAGATAAGAATTTCATAACAGTATTTTTATTCGTCTTCTGGAGATGGGTTAAGGAAATGTTTGCATGAAGAATTCAATTATATATATGTTTTAAATTTTAAAGGTAATGGACGTTTGGTTGGTGAATTTAATAAAAAAAGTGGCGGTATGATTTTTGAAAAGTCTAGTAGACTACCCATATCAATAATTTTCTTGATAAAACAAAAGAATAATAAATCCCCTCATAAAATATATTATTACGAGGTTGAAGATTATTTGACAAGTAAAGAAAAATTAGATAAAATTGAAGAAATAAAATCAATCGAAAGTCTAGATAAAGGAAATAAATTGACTGAAATAAAACCAGACAGATATAATGATTGGCTAAACCAACGCGACCTTAATTATTACGATTTAATACAGCTAGGTAATAAAAAAGATAAAAGCGAGTTAATAATTTTTAATGATTATTCTAATGGAATGAAGACTGGTCGAGACGCGTGGATGTATAATTACTCAAAATCTAATTTAACATATAACCTAAAAAATACGATCAATTTCTATAATTCCGAATTAGATAGATATCAAAATAGTAAAGAAAAAAGTAAAGAACCTAAAGATTTAAAGAAGTTTGAAAGCTATATATCTAATTTTCTAAATAATAACCGCGAAAAAATATCGTGGTCTAGAGATCTTAAGTATGATATCTATAGAAACCGCAAAAAAACATATAACCCTGACTCCATTAGGATAGGTGATTTCCGCCCATTTTCAAAAAGATTCTTATATTGTAACGCAGAACTGGCTGGTAGAACAGGGCAAATCTATAAATTCTTCCCCGAAGAAGATATAAAAAATCTAGTTATTGGTGTCAATGGAATTGGTGCAATGGAATTCGGTTGTTTAATGTTTAGTGCTACCCCGAATGGGAATTGTTTTGATAGTAATAGATATTTCCCTCTTAGAATATTTAACAAAATGACAACTGAAGAAAGACTTAATGCTGAAGATAGAACATTCATTGTGTCAAAAAGCGGGCAATCATATCATGTTAAAGATGGTATTTCAAACCAAGCTTTAAATGTATTTCAGGATAAATATAAAGATGCAGATATAAATAAAGAGGATATATTTTTTTATATTTACGCTTTTTTATTTAATAAAAGTTTTAAAGCGAAATATAAGACAAATCTTATTAAAGATAATACTCGTATTGCATTAGTTGATAATTTAAAAATATTTAAAAAATATGTAATTTTAGGAAAAGAATTATCATGTTTACATGCGGATTACGAATCAGTTCCCCCCTACAAACCTAGGTATAAAAACAATATTGACATTGAAAAATTAGAAAATAAAGATCTTTATTTAAAAAGAATAAAAATAAAAAAGGATACAATTATTTTCAATAACGAAATTACTTTATTAGATATTCCAAAAGAAGCCTTTAGCTTCATGATTGGTTCTAGGAACGCTGTAGAGTGGGTCGCAGATCAATATCGTGTCAAAAAAGATATAAAATCAAAAATAACAAATGACTCTAATTATTTTGGTATCGAGGCATACAATAACCCAAGATATATCTTGGATTTATTGTTAAAAGTTATTAATTTGAGTATTAAGACGAATAAAATTATTAAAAAAATAAACTCTGAGTAAAACATGAAACATATCAAATTCTTTACTGAAAACGAAATATGTAATCCATCTATAGATAGTAACCCAGCTAAAAAATGGGAAGACATGCCACTTGATATTAGAAAAAATCTATCTAGCGTATTATATATAGCAGACGAAATCCAAGGTTTTTTAAATCAAAAATACGCCCCATCAACACCTAAAATGACATTAACGTCAACTTGGCGCCCGCATGGCAGAACAAATTCAGCACACCACAAAGGCAAAGCAGTTGACTTTCAAATTTTTAATCGTGACAATGATCGTATTTATTTGAATATTATGGACTTTTTAGTTAATGACCCCTTTGAAAATACTAGAGCTATTTTAGAATGGCGTGGGAATAACCCGTGGATACATCTAGATTGCTTTTTTAAAAAAACCAAAGTGCTTTACATGACAGCTTATCCACCAAATTACCCGCACGACAAAAAAATGCACTACATTCAATATGAAAGGAAATTGCCACAAAAATATATTAAAGTTTAAACTTTTGAGTTATTAGCCCGTTCAATTAGATATAAAGAACAATAACCCATTAAATCACGGATCGTATCATCTAATGATTCGGATTTGATCTCTATTTTGTTTTTGCTTATGTTTGTCGCTCGATTTATTTTGTCCATTATGCGTATTAACACCCCTACTAGTCCCTGCGCTTTATAGGCAGAACCATAGTCTTTATTCTTTTTAAGAATCAGGTCGATTAATTCGCTATATACATCGTACAGATCTCTTTCTAACGTGCTCATAAATACCACCTTACTTTTTGTTTTTTAAAAATCCCATAAAATAATACATTACACCCTTTTGATAACTCTTATTGTTAATCATTTTCTCAACATCAGCATCTGTTAAATCTATTTTTTTAAAGATTTTATATGCGATGTTAGATTGTTCTAATCCATCAGTGATAGTATCACTATTTCCTCTTAAGATTTTCATTATCCCTCCGCTCTTATTAATCTTTTATCAAGTTTATTTTTAATAAACTTGAATTTTTCGCAAAACAATTTATCTTTCCACATGTATGTGATAAAATTGTTATAATTAATATCAAATTCTTTACATGCCAAATATTCTGGGTACTCTTTTGTAGAAAGATTAAACGTTTCGTTAAAATTAAGACTGAACTTATAATTATTATAAATAATAGTTTTTTTAGCGAAAAACTCTAAAAACTTTAATTGATTTAAATTTTTAAGGCTTTCTGCTTGGTTTAAATCCTCCCCACAATCAAACCCTTTCCTTATCAAATAACTAATTATCCCACTACAAATATTCTCATCAAAATACACCCGCATCTCATTAAAGGATTGGCTATGTATAACACTATTGTAACAATAAAATTCTGGGTCGTTAAGGTTATGATCTTCAAGGCTTTCTATTTCCGTTTCTTGAATTATGCGCTTAGCATAAAGCTCAATTATTTCTTTATTATTGTCCATTTTGATAACCTTTAAAATCTTTTAAATCTTTTCCTGCCTGATCTTTAATATAAAAAGCGTCCAAATTGTCTTTTAAATATTGAATTATCTTTTTACATATTTCTTTACTAAAAAAAACTTCCATATCCTTAAAACTCTTGCTTTGAAAAATTTGTTCAGAACAATAGAATGGGTTATTATAAAAATGTCCACAAGCATCACAAACACACATGCTTATGTTAACCTCATCAATTATCCTTCTGCCATATTTCTCTATTATTTTACTTGTGTCTAACATCATTTTAACCTTTTATGCCATTGTCTATATACCCTATTGTCTAATTTCTTTTTATTAAAGAAAGGTCTTTTTTTAAAAAGATGGATTAAAAATACTACCCCTACATACCAAATCATTAAAGCCATTACTATTAATAAAAAGTCAAAAACTACAAACACAAAATCAGTCATTTTAATATCCTTGAAATTTTTTTAATTTTTTATTATAACGCCCGCGTAACCCACGATAGGGGAGAGAATTGAGTTTTTTATTTTCCCTTTTTTTTTTAATATTCAAAAGTTTTCCATACTCTTCTTCTGTAAAGAGTTCGCTCATATACTTCTCCCCATAGTTATAATTATGAAATACAACGATAATTAGTAATTTTATACTCCTAATGGCATCGCGTTTCTTTTTATTTTTTATATTAGCTAGTTTTTTACACCCCATTATTGTTGTTATTTTAATTCGTCAATAACACTTTTAAAGAACCGATCTAATTTAGCTGACGAGTTTATATCGCTTAATTGTTTTTTAATTGAATCAGAAAGATTTTTTATCTTTTCGCTATTACGAATCAAAGATTCCCTTTTTAATGCCAAGTCTTTAGTTAGCATAAGGATATAATTTTTTTGGTCTTTGATAAACGCTCGTTGATAATTTAATTCTTCTGTTAGCCCATTTAATAATTTCTCTACTAAATGGGGGGCAATAACACCCCCATCCAAATAAACGTTTTTATCAAAATTTACAGTATATTTTTTCATTGTTCACACCTCCAATATATTAGAACCATTCTCGTGATTTTTAATGTCCCAATTCTGTTCTCGATAACATTTTTTTAAATTGATAATATTAGTATCCCTCCAATTTTCATAACCACCGCGATACCTAAAATCATAACGCACTAATACAGGGTGCCACTTACTTTTATCAATAAAAATAAAATAAAACTCGTTTATATTAATATCCTTATTCCTTAAAAGATCTTGGTAGAAATGAGCCTGATAATAATATTTATATCGTGACATCGTTTCTTTTATAACATTCATCCCACCCTGTCTAAAAGTTTTTAAATCAAACGCATAGTACTTAATACCATCTTCTTGCTTGTCTTTATAAAGCAAATCGATAAAACCTGTTGCTGGGGTTTCGTTAATCTCACCTTCAATATGATACTCTTTCATGGATTTATCACTATCAACAATATCTTTGAAAGCTATGCCTTTAAATTTTAAACTATTGATACGCTCAGCTACAATTTTTATTATCTCATATTCGCTTTTTTTTAAAAACTGATATTTCCCATCCATAACTATCAAACCCTTGATAGTGTTTTTAATTCTTTTTAACTTTTCTGTTTTTTCTTGTTCTAATTTTCGTTGTTTGTATGTAATTTGATTCGCATCATCAACCCTTGGAGCCAAATGCATGATATCTTGAATAATATCCTCTTTTTTTATAGATGGGTTTTCAAAAATGAAACGATCGTTAAATTCTTCACGCTCGAGAACATAACAATGCACAGCGCTACCAAATATCATTGCAGAGTTTGAAGGGCTGTTAAGCCCCTCAATATACCGCTCACGATACTGATCTGGATTCTCTTCAAACAATTTAATTCTAGAAAAACTTATGTGTTTTAATTTATGCATTTCCTTTATCCTAATTGATCTGCAAAATCAATATTTTTATCAATATCATCAGTAGCTTCCATATAGGTTGAGTACTCGAATTTATCTGGTGTTATAATGCTTAACAACATGTTTTTTTTGCCATATTCGTCTTCTTTTATACCAACCTTTGTCAATAATTGACCCTTCTCAAGATCGTCAAACTCGATGTTTCTTGTTTCGTTTGCCTCTTTAGAATTATCAGATGGCATTATCCTATATATTGATTCAATTATCGCGCGTATTTTCTTCATACCCCATTCTGCCCATTTTGGGCTATTTTTACTATATAATCCAATACAATCCCAAAAACTCCGGCCTTTATATTTGCCCTCTGTTACAATAAATTGACACATTAAATAACAGTTTCCACTATTATCATTCCTTGTAACGTACCCATCTGTCCAGCCCTTTGACGCATCATCATGGAAACCAGCTTTTATTTTTATTTTTGTTTTAACAAATGCGTTTGCTGGAATTAAATCCTCATCGTCAGTCTTTACTTTATTCAAATCCATAGCCATATCACACCTCTACTATTTTTGTATTTATTTTCTGATTTTTATTAATTTTATCCATCAACTTACCTAGATGAGCTGGCTCAACAGTCTCTAGACAACCCGACCTGTCCTTAGCTATCTCCCCACCATAGCTATGCCCAACCCCACACACAAACCCCCTAATAAACTTCTTAGGATCGTTTGAAACATTAGCCATAACCAATACCTCGTCTACGATACCAGGCAATTCCGCTCCTGTTTTAGTCCCTTCTATTTGAGGAGATAAAACTGTCCTGTTATATTCGTCTACTTTCTCGTCAAGAATCCCAACGAGCCATATGTTCTTTGTTCTAGCATGTTGTAGTTGCTTTAACCACGCTATCATTTCTTGTCCATACGCCCCATACACACCCCTAGTATCTATCTTGCCTGTCTTTTCGGACAAAGCTTGTGGTTGGTTTTTACACCAGTTAAAGCAAATTCGACCCGCCTCTGTTATGCTGTCAATAAAAAACGTGTTATACGCTTTTATTTTTTCTAGCATTTTAGCATCGCCAATATCACGAGTAACTCGTAAGTAATGCCCGCTAGAGTATGGCTGTGAATTAGAATTAGCTGGATTACCGCCACCAATTAACACCGCCAAATCTCTGCATTCTGGCCACGTTCGTGGGGTATATGAATCAACCTTAACCCCCACCACAGAAAGATCCCCAGCCTCCATGTCAATGAATAGAAGTTTCTCTAAAGCTAGTGTTTTTAATAGTGATGTTTTCCCAATACCAGCCTTGCCAAAAATACAGCCCTTTATCCCCTTTATTTCAGCCGACCTGTCCTCGTCAGTTTTTATTTTGAAGTTTGCCATTTTTATACTCCGCTAAATAATTACCTAAAATTATTCTAATGAATGATGAGAATGGCTCTGTATTAGCCATGCTCCTGTGCATCTCTTTTAAATCAATAAACATCTCCGGCGGTAAGTTAATATGAACCGCCTTGGTCATTTTCTCTGTAGTTTTTTTGCTCATTTTATAACCCTTTTGTTAATATAATAGTAATCTAATATATATTTATTATATAGTCAATAGTAAATTACTATTATTTGTATTTTATTAATAAATTATTAATTTCGTTTTTTATTTTTTCTGTTGACAAATCTTTTGCCCAAATGCGTCTTCTTATTTTCTCGGTATTATAAACACAAGAGAATTTTCTTGTATTTTTATATCCTAGGCGCGTTAAAATAGTTGTTATTTTATGATCTGACAGGGTGTCTCCTAGAGCGTTTTTAATGTCTTGCGTTACTGCTATCTTTTCATTGTAATACAAACCCCCATGTTCTAATAAAGTTTCTATTTCAGTAAAACCCTCCATTGCTTCAGAGGTTTCTATAATAGCTTTTTTAAGTGCATCTGTGACAGGAGCGTCGCCTTTGAAATAATCTAAATTAAGTGGGAATTCGTATAAATACCCTGCAAAGCATAATCTATAAGACTCGTCCAATTGATTTTCTTTGAATTGATTTAATTTTTTAAAAAAACTATCACAAGTAAAACCATATTTTTTAATTTTATCTTCTAGTTTCTTTCTAAATTCCTCTTTGGAGGGATAATCTATATCTATCAAAACCCAACGCCTACCTTTATTTGAAAATGGGAAGTTTTTTAAACTATTAGTAGACATCATTATATTACCAAAATTATCAACAACAGTTTCATCTATCCCCTTTTTGTGTTGATTAACTTCACTTTCTGTTACCATCCTATTTAGCTTAGCTATCATCTTTTCAGCAGTTCGAGCTAAAAAAACAAACTCATCCCAATATGTAAATACATTGTCCCCCGTATATGAAGTAAACTGCGATTCCATAGCATCGTTACTAACAATATTACAGTTTCTTTTATGTAATAAAACCCTTATTATCCCTGCCAAAGTGCTCTTACCAACACCCTTAATTTCGGATTTTAATATTATGGCTATTTGCGATCTTTGCCCGAATTTTTGTAATAGAAAAGCAATAAAGTTTAAAATTATTATTGAATCTTTCCCTGCCAAAACATCTATCCACGCTAATATAGCTTTAATAAAAGACTGCTCTTCATTTCCAAAAGAATCAAAAGTAAGTTTCTTAGGAATAGTTTTTTTATTGAATAAATTGAAATATAGGGATTCGTCTTTTTCAATTAGTACATTTGAGGTTGTTGGGTCGTAAATAGCTTGTTGTGCTACTACGAGGCTAATAAATTTAATTTTTTTTGATAAAACCCCCCAAATCTTAGTAAACAAAGATTGTGGGTATGACGTGGTTTGATTAAAATTGTTAAATATTACTACATTTTTTGTATTTAATTTTACTGCTGTATATTGTTGTTGTAGAGCTTTAATATGTTCTTGCCCGCTAAAAATTGCTTTGTTTTGAGCCTCTGGATTAATGGACTTCCATTTTCTTAATAAATCGTTTTCGTTATATTTGTTTTCTATTGTAGTCTGTGCAGACCATTCGTTAAAAACATTAAAACATTTATTTGCCAGTTTGTTATGGGCTAACATTTCACATAAATAAAAAACCCGACACATCAAAACAAACCATTCGTCGTGCTCTGCGTCTGGACTATAATCTTTTAACAGTAACTTTAAATGGTTTAAAAACTCGAATTCAGGAAATATTATTTGGCCAATGTTTCTTTTTGTTTTTTTATTATTGTTTAAATCAATTTTTTTGACATTACTTCCCCTCAAATCTTTAATGATGGGAGAATTAATGTCTAATGTTTTCATAGAGGAAGGATTCGTGATTTTTATTAATCTTTCCGAATCCGAAATAAAAACTAACCTTTTGTTTTTTAAAAACTCAATATCTAAATAGTCTTTTAATTTTAATTTTAATTCTTCGCAAACACTAGCGTCAGAAAGTCTATAATGAACATGTACCCCCCCTGATTTTGATGTTGTAGTTAAAGATTCTTCTAATAAATATTGTTTTTTTAACTTTTCAAAAAATTGTTTCCCGACACCGTCCCCTTTTTTGTCCTCAACATCGATAACAAAATCTAACGCCTCTAATTTAATGGCTATTAGATTTAAATACCCTGTCTTCCCCCCTTCTAGGTGTAGACAACAATCGTTGTAATTTTTATCTGTGATTTTGCTTAATTCTTCGTGTAGTTCTAGAAATTTTATTGTTTTTGTTTTTTTGTTTAATACCGCAAAAACTTTTTTATAACTTTCAAAAATCGTGTAAACATCACTGTTCATTCTAAATACCAACTTATTATAATTTATTAATTAATAATATAACATCTTTTATTATATTATTCATTATAACTTGTATAATTTATTAACTCCCGTATTGTCTAAACCTATTTTTTTTAGACAATATGGGTTTTTTTTTGCTTTTGGCCAGACATTGGCCAGACCTTGGCCGGACTTAAATGCCAGTTTTCCCTGTTCAGTAAAGGAATTGGCCGGAGGCCGGACTTTTGCACGATTCTAAGTAAAAAAATATATAATTACTATTTTTTTTTTTTTTTATTTTTTTTATTTTTCCCACAGTTTTAGTGTAAAACTCTGGCCTCCGGCCAAAAGGGGTATAATTCCCTGTTCAGTACGGTCTTCTTGAAATTGTTAAGTCTGGCCATTGGCCGGCCAATGTCTGGCCACTTTTAAATACTATCTTTTATATTATATATCAAATAATAGTAATTTACTATTGACTATATGATAAATATATATTAGATTACTATTATGAATAAGAAAATAACAGAATCTAAAATTCAACAAGCAATAGTTGAGTATTTTGAAGCCAACGTTAATCGGCATGTTGCATTTTCATTACTTCACTCTATTCCTAATGGGGTTAGGGTGTCAATTGGGCTAGCGATGAAGCTCAAGAGGGAGGGGTTGAAGCGAGGTGTGCCTGATTTGTTTTTAGCTTATCCGAGGGGGAGGTATCATGGTATGTATTTAGAGCTTAAAAAAGATTCTAGTTCTAAAGCATCTAAGTCACAAAAAATGTGGATTGAGAAGTTAAGAGAGCAAGGGTATTATGTTGTTGTCGCGCATGGTTACATAGAGGCTGTTAAATATTTTGAGGATTATATCTTTCAAAATAAATATAAATAATGAAATATGGAAAGGAGTTAATAAATGAATTGTGTGTTAGAAGATGTTCAAAAATGGATTACAAAGACGATTATCCCGCATGATAAAGATCTGTCTGAATCTGATGTCTGCTGTGGACAGTATATGAATATTAATAAAATTAAAATGTTGTTAGATAATCCGGTGTTCTATATGGTGGGAATGCGGACTGAAGGGGTAACAATACTTGAAACTTACTTATCTAAAATTAGAGAAATAAAAGGTCTTGTGGGGGATTTTTGTTTTGAATTGATTGTTTTATGTGGGAAAATGAAAATTGAACTTGATTTTGATAAAATAAGTAAACCTTTTAATATTTTAGTTAAAGATTTAGATTATGAGGGTTGTTTTATCTTTTTTAAAAAAACTACGGATTTAATGGATTCGTTATCAATAGATATGATCGAAGTCATTAAAAAAGAATCAAGCAAGAAAGATATAAAAATATATAAAGATAGGTGTTGTGCAACACTAGAAAGATTGTTTTTTGAATATATCAAGCTTGCTGGTAGGTTCCGTTTTGATTTAGGAGAGCAAATTGATAAAACTCTAGACAGCTATAAACGTTTAGATAGAACTTATTTGAATCAACATTTTATTAAAGGGAACACAATTGTTACAGAAATAGAAAATAAAATAAAATAATTATCATCAAAAAGAGTGTATATCAATACACTCTTTTTGAATTTAAATAGGAGTAAAAAATGACTTTAATGGAAAAAACAGATCTTGAAAAATACAGGGATTTTAAGGAACTTGAGCGTTATATAGGATCAGAAATTCACTTAGGAGCTATTAATTGGAAACATGGGGTAGGTGACAATGAGTACTCTAATGAGAATATGATAGATTGTATTCGTGATAAATGCATTAGTATAGAAAAAGGATTAAAAGGGGAGGAATGGAGTGGAGATAATGAACTAAAAAAATATCTTGCTGGTATCTTGTATCATGTGAGAACAATGGCTTATTTAAATAAAATAAGATTTTCGCAATTAACAGAATGTCTTCATGAAATGCTTTCATCTAAGGAGTAACAAATGAGAAGTTTTGAGGTGTTAAAAAATAAAACAATAAAATGGGCGGATGATAGAGGGTTGTTTGATGAACCTAATCCATTAGCCCAATGTGTAAAGTTATACGAAGAAGTATGGGAATTAGAAGATGCTATCGCTAGAGGACAACAGGAAGAAACTAAGGATGCCATAGGGGACTGTATGGTGGTGTTAACTATTATAGCTGAGATGATGGATATGGATTTACCTAAGTGTTGGGATCATGCTTTAAGTGTTATTAAAGATAGGAAAGGAAAAGTTAAAGATGGAATTTTTTATAAAGGTGATTAAAAATGAATAATAAAAAAACAGAAGAATCAATTTATATGTCTTTAAAAAAAGAAAATGCTTTGCTTAAAGAACGTATTAAAGCTTCAGAAGACAGGGCTAAGCATTCTCGCGAAATAAGGAATGATTACATAGATGAGTTATATCTTGAGATTGAAAAATTCGAGCGTGCGATTAAAAGTATTAAAAATAGACCAGTAACATATAAAAGCTTTTAATAAAACAAAAGAGGTGTATGGAGAATAATATGGATAATATACAAAACATGTCAATGTATCAAGTGTATCTCGAGCATTTGGTTGAAAGTGGAGCTACTCTATTAAAATTCAAAAATGTAATTTCTGTTAAATTTGAGTTAATAAATGAATTTTTGAATTATATGGATATAATGGGAGCGAATGGGATTCGGCTGGGGATATATAAAAATTTAGAACAGTTTTTTAATGATTATAAAAAAAGGGTTCAGTTTTTTAGAGACAAGGTGTAAAAAATGTATAATGTAAAAAGGAATAATTATATTAAAAATTGTAAAAACTCAAATGTAGAAACTCCAAAGTATATTTGTGATTTTATTTTTAATATTTTAAAAAATAAATTTAAAAAAGACGATTTGATTTTAGACCCGTGTTGTGGAGCAGGTAATTTAATCGCTCCTTTTGTATTAAATAATTATAATAATTTTATGGCGTTTGATATTAATTATAAATATATGATTTCTAAAAAAAATATCGAATGGTTTCATATTAATTATTTATTACTTGAAAAAAATTTAGATAAAATTGAAAAACCTAATAAAGTTAAATTGGTTCTTATTAACCCTCCTTTTAATTTAAATGTTGAAAATAAAAAAATAGCAAAAATGTATTGTAAGGGAAGACCATTATTACCGGAAGTTTTTTTAGAAAAAACAATAGAATTATTTGGAAAAAATGTTCCTATTGTATTATTCACACCATATGGTTTTAGATTAAATCAAACAATAAAAAGCACACGTTGGAAACGTTTTATAGATGGTAGCTATCCTGAAATCTCAAGCATTATAAGCCTGCCAAAAGATGCTTTTAGAGGGGTTTTGTTTCATTCTGAAATTTTGATTTTTAATATTAGTGGTTTAAAACCTCATTATTTTATAGATAATAAATAATATAATAATATTAAATAATATTATTGACTTATTTAATAATATTATTATATTATAAGTATACTGAAATAAGAGGTTAAAAAATGATCAAGGTTAGATTATTTACAAATCTAGATATTACAACAGAAGTAGATGGTGAGGAATTTGTTGAGCATGTCAATGTATTGACTTTTAAAGATGGTTCAGAGGAATTTGAAACGGATTTAGGGAAAATATGTAGTTTATGGGAAAACATGCAATATGATGCCTCAGGCTATTCAAAATTAAAAAATGCTGTTCAAAGTTTTATGGTAAATCGTGGGTATATCGACGAGAACACGCTTTTAAAAGACGTGTCATGGTATGGTATACAAAAATATGATATTGATTTAACACTATGTAAATTAATGATGCATCATTTTAATCGAAGTTAAATAAAGCCACCCCTCTCCTGCCTAAAACAGGGGGGGGTAATAAATAATAATAATAATAGGAATATTGTAATGAATAATATAGATATTTTGAAAAATAAAATCAAGGGGAAACCAGCGACCTTTTTTACTAGGATGACAATAAGATTACTAGCTCAAGAACTCAAATTAAAATTAAGTAAAGAAGAAAAAGAAGAGCTATATCAATATGCTATGACCTTTTGGATAGGATATAAATTAGCAATGGAGCTTGAGTTAACCCATCGACAAGAAAAGATTTATAGTGAAAATGAGGACGAAATTTTAAAAAACAAAAAAATATATATAGCATGTTTTGAGGAGAATTATTTGAAGGGGGCGGACAGAGAAAAAGCTTATTATTTTATAACTAAAAATTGGAGGCGCAAATATTATGGGAAGAGGTAAGGGGTGTTTAAATAAAAAAAATAAAAAAGATTGGTGTGTTACTGCCCTGAGGTTAAGCCCAGAGTTAAAGGAGGATATATTAAAATACAAAAAAGAAAATGCTCCCACAACAACATTCTCGGTGGTGTGTGTCAATATGATAATGCTTTTTCTTAAAAAGCAGGAAAGGGTGAATAAAGACTTGAAGCTATTAAAAATTATGGATAATAAGGTGGAATAAGGCGGTGTTAATAGAATGCGAAAAGAAACAGTTTTTAATTAATTTTAAAAATAATGGAGGTTGTGTAACTGATGCGTTATTAGATTTATCTGATTTATTTTTTATAAAACACAAGTATTTAGATTATCTGTATTGGCATTATAGAGATTCATTACATAATGATTCTGTTTTTAAAAAAGATATGGCTGATATATTGGCTTTAGAAAGCGAAAAATTTAGAAAAATATGGGACGCTGATACAGCGGATTCTAAAAGATCTAAAAAGTTTGAAAAAATAGTAGCAAAAGTTAAAAGTGAATGGAGTAATAAAATCACAAAAGAGTTAAGAGATGCTTCGGATAAAAAATGGCGATTAAAATAGAATAATATAAAATTAAGGATATAAAAATGGAGCCTTATTTGGAGCCTTATAAAATAATGACTAGATTAAGGCAAAAACAATTCGTAAATAAAATATTAGAATATTATCAAAGGGATAAACGGATAATTCTTAGAATTTGTCTTGATATGCGTAAACTTCCCGCGGTTTATGTTAACACGATGCTAAAAAGGAAACTCTTTTTTAAGGAAGTTACAAGGGCTTTAAAAAAGTGCGGTTTTCAAGACGATGTTATGTTAAATTATAGGAAAAAATTAAAAAGATATGGACGTAAACATATGGCGAGTTGGGGGTTTTTAATTGAAGGTGAAACTAAAAGAAGGTAACAAGGTAATAAAATATTAATTAAACAGGAGATGAAAAATGGTAAAGGAAATAGATAGAAGTTTTGATGGGAAATTAGATTTTAAGGTTTACACAGACCGCTTTGTTTATGTTAATTATTTAGATAGGTGGTTAGACCTTACGATTCATAAAAATTTAGACGAATCCTTAAAAAAGGATATTTTTAATGAGGTTTATATTTTGGAATTTGAAGGTATTTATAAGGAAAATTATGGTAATAATTTCGCGGGTTGGTTAATGAGAACTAATAGATTTAAAGTAATAACAGGTGTATATGATGGGGGTCGTTATATAGAGGACAAGTTGTTAATTGGTACTAGTTGTTTGAATTTAAAATGGAACCTAGCGTATCATGAGAAAGGGCTTAAATGAAAGTCATTTAATATTAATAACAGGTGGTTAATAATGAATAAAAGATTGCATAATAAATGCTTGAGTTTAAATAATAAGATTAATGTTTTAAGAGATGAGATTTATGAAATGTTAATTAATAAAGCTAATATATGGAGTGATTTTTATTTTCGCGATATGGTTCTTAGTTGTACTAACGAAAGTAACTTTCTTGAAGATAAAAAGATAACCGAAATATTAGATTCCTTTAAAAAGGAGTTGTTAAAAATGAAAAGATTAAAAAGAGATTTAATAATAAGAGAAGATGAACTTTGCAAATCTTTTCTTGAGCAAGTTAAAAAATGTAAATTTATACATGATATGTTTAAAAATAGTAAGTTCCTTTCTCTTTTAAAATAAAAAATAGGAAATGTAAATGAAAGTTCTTATTGATCCAGAATGGGAAAATGTTGTAAAAGAGATAAAAATACCCTCTGCGCTTAAAAATGTTAAAAGAGATGTTTTAATTAGCAGTGTAGGCGAACATTTATTCTATCCTCCTCCTCCCTATAAGGGGAGGATAGAACAAAGGTGGTAATAAGAAATGTTGTATTCAATGCCTTGTGCTAGTGTTTTGACTATTGGGAAGCAACATTGTTTAAACGTAAGAAAGGTACCTAACAATGAGCATTATTCTATAAAGAATATACATATCTATTTAAAGCGTATATATGGTGTTAGAAATAAAAATAATAATAATTGTATTGTTCAGTTACCTTATGTTTACAATTTAACTATTCCGTCAATAGCAAAAATATATGATATTAATTATCAATATGGATTTAAAGAAAACGAAAAGGGGGCTAAGGAAAGGTTTGATTTCTCCAAAGAAGTAGTAGAAATATGCGAAACATCTCATTTTTTTGATTATTCTGTTGGAGATGAAGAGGCAAGAGAAATGGCTAAAGATTTTATTTTAAAAGTTGTAAATGATGAAGAAGAATGGGGTATTTTATATAACCTGTCTGATGATTTTAGAGAACAGGGCTATCGAACCTATATTGAGAAGCAACGTTATAACTGGCGCCATTTGAGTATAACTGATAATGATGTTGAATAAGGAGATAAAAAAATGAAAGTAGTAGAAAATTTACACGAAGATACTCATGAATTACATAAAAAAATTGAATATTTGACTAATTTTATTAACGAATTACAATATGAAAATAGACTTATAAAAATGGCTATTGAATATAAAACACTTAGTAAATACAAACAAAATAAACTTATAAAAAAATTAAATAATGATAAATTCATTAAAATAATGATAAAAAGAAAATATACTTATTTTATGGACGAAATTATTAATATTTTTAATATAACAAGAGCTGAATATATAAATTCAAGACTAAGTAATAAGTATTTTGATGAAAAAATGGAGGATACTTTAGATAAATTGAATATAAAAGATGATGTTATGACTAGGTATAAACGTAAAATACACGATTATGATTATTATGCATTAACGCATGGAATCTTAAGTTAGTAAACGCTTGAGTTTTCATTTTAACACTTTTGAGATTTTTGAGATTGTTTTGAGGATTTTTGAGACTTTTATCATTATTATGATTATTATTTATAGTAATTATGGTAGATTTTGAACGTTTTGAATATGTTTATAAAAAACATAATGGTGTAATGATTCTTATTATCAATGAATTAAGTATTTCTAGAGCTACTTTTTTTAGATTAAAAAATAAATTAAGTCCTGATGTTGTGCCCTCAAAAAGAATTAAAATGGATCATGTTGTATTAAAACGTGATAACGAGTTTTTAGAGAACACTCTTGAAGATTGTAAAATAACGAACACCACTCTTGATAATGCCGAGGCAAATATTAATAAATGGGTTTTGGAGGGGGACAAAGAAGCTACGTTCTACGTTTTAAAAAATCACGCTTGGCGTCGAGGTTGGAGAGGTCTTAGAAAAGCCCCTGAAGAGAAAGAAGAGGGTGCTAAAGAACAGATTATACTTAACTTTGGGAATAAAATAGTTCACAATGATAAAAACTAGGATTTTAGAACCCCAAGCAGGTAAGCAGAAGCTTTTTATTGACCAAACCACTAGAAAAGTTGGTAATGAAATAGGTGTTGATGTTGTGTTATATGGTGGCGGAGCTGGTGGGGGGAAAACCTTTGGGTTGTTGTTTGAAGTTTTAAGAAACTGCCGTGTCAGTAATTACGAAGCTATTATATTTAGACAACATATTACTCATATTAACACACCCGGAGGATTATATTATGCAGGCAAGATAATGTATAAACCTCTTGGGGCTAGGTGTGTTAAGGGACATCGTATATTCTATTTTGACAGATATGGCACAGCAATACGATTAGCCCACTCAGAACGTGACGATTGTGTTGATAAGTATCAAGGTACTGAGATTCCTGTGCTTTGCTTTGATGAGTTAACCCACTTTACAGAATTCCAATTCTTTTATTTGCTGTCTAGAAATAAAACAACGAAGTGTAAAATAAAACCATACTGCCGAGCGACGTGTAATCCCGACTCACAATCATGGGTTAGGAAATTTATTGATTGGTACATCGACAGCAAGGGGTTAGCTATAGAAGAGAGGTGTGGAGTAGTTAGATATTTCGTGCGGTGTCAAGATACGACTTATTGGTTTGACTCTAAGGAAGAGGCAAAGAAAGCCTACCCAGATCGCCCTCCAGCTAGCTTTACTTTTATAAATAGTAGTCTTAAAGATAACCCCAAAATGACAGAGGCTGACCCCAGTTATGAAAGTAAACTTGGGTTACTTGATAATTTAACATACTCTAGACATTATTTATGTAATTGGAATATTGAATTACAAAAGGGTAATTATTTTAAACGCTCTGATTTTGATGTGGTCGATAATGTGCCTGCTAATATGGTTGTTGTTGTTAGAGCATGGGATTTTGCTCAAACAGCCCCCTCAGAATCAAATAAAGACCCTGATTATACCGTAGGGTTAAAGATGGGTATAGATGATAGGGGAGTTTATTATGTTATGGATATACAGCGATTTCGATTCAATGCAGGCGATGTGTTGATAGAATATACGAGTATAACACAGCAAGATGGGCACGAGTGCATAAGTAGAGTCCCTAAAGATCCGGGTGGCATGACGGACTTAGCACTAATTAACCTTAGACGTGAAAACCGTGGTTATAGTATTAACGATAAAACTGTGTCAAAAAGCAAAACAAGCAGGGCAGGTGGGGTCGCTACAGAGGTTAGACAAAGAAATGTTAAGATATTAAGATCTTCGAGTTGGAATGATGCTTTTTTTACAGAGTTAAGTAATTTCCCATTTGGCGAGCATGACGATCAAGTAGATGCTTTTGGTGACGCTCTTGATGAGATTATAAAAATGGACGCTCCTGTGAGAGAAATAAAAAAACCTGAATGGATGTCTTGACTTTTTAATTATTTTAACTATTATATATGTATATGAGATTACTCGATATCACCCAAAACCTCAACTTTTACATTAAACATAACCTCGACTTTTACCCCCTTGGCGCCTCCATACGGCTGGGGGGGTAAAAATTTATGGCTACTATTGATACTAAGATTGATAAATTAACTGCTTTAGAACCTACATTAAAGCTTTGCGAAGATTTTTTGCTTGGTGGGAACCGTGTTTTATCGGAAGATTATATTCCAAAGGGCAAAAATGAAGAAAATCAAACTTATGAAACTCGCATTAAATCTACTGAATTTTTTAATTTTTATTCCATGATTATAAGAAGCCTTGTCGGGCAGATTACAAAAGAAGAACCGATTTTAAATAATCTCGATAAAATTGATTTAACTAATTTAGATTCAAAAAATTCCAATTTAACCTCTTTTATTAAAGAGGTATGTCTTTATTCAATTGTTGACGGGTTGATTTTTGTTAGCTCGCAAACTAATCAAATTACAAAAAACGTGTATTTCAAAATACATCGTTACATCGATTTATATAGTTATTACTTTGAAAATAATGTTTTACAACAAATAGTTTTTAAGGAGACCGTCGAAGTCCCCACAGAGCCCTTCTCCCTTGAAAATCAAGAGCGGTACACTGTGTTTAGGGCTGGCGGTGGTGAGGTTTGGTGGGATTCTGGTAATGGAATTGTTAAGCAAGAAGAATGGACGAATAATTTGCCAGAAATACCTGTAGTGCCTGTTCAGACAGGTAATCAAATAAGTCAATTCGAAGTCACGCCTCCTTTAGCTGATGTAGCTGAAACAAATAAAGTGTTGTTGAATCTTAGCAGTCAATTGACTGGTTTGACTAATATGATGGCTAACCCTACCACTGTTGGTTGGGGGGATTTTAGCGACAAGGCAAAAAACAAGCTTGGGCAACGGTTTATTTTGATTTTTAATGATAAGAGGAAAGAGGGGCTTGAATATCTTGAGATTAAGGGGTATGGAGTTGATAAGCTTCAATTAAGATTAGATAAAATGCTTCAAAATCTTGATAAGATATCGTTTTTTATGTTTGTGAATGATAATAGTAAAACTATTATTGATGCCCAGCAAAAACAAAGCAAGAACACTGCTTTTTTAAGCGATGTAGCGACAGAGATTCAAGGCAAGATCAACATAATGTTAAGACATAAAGCTATGTTGGGGGGTATTAATTTCCCTGATGATGCTTCTGTTGAGCTTAAAAAGGAGTTCTCAGGGCTCACGTTAACAGACCCTCAAAATAAACATTTAAAAGATATGGTTAATGAGGGGAACCTATCATTGACAACTTATTTGACAATTTTAAAATCCGCGAATGTTTTAGGCAAAAAATTTGATGTTGAGAAAGAGCTCTTATTACTTCAAGCCCAGCCATGACCTTTGATGAATTGGTTAAAAAAGAAATAGAAAAGAATTTTACTGTAGCGTATCAAGAGCGCGAGGCCAGAGCGTTAGAGTCGCAAAATATTAATACTCAAAAAGAAAATAAAGAATTCTATCTGCTGTTATTATTAATAATCCGATCGATTAAAAATAAAAAAACATTAAAACATATTAAAAAATTGATTAAAGAATCAAAGTTGGAAGATGGCCTTTTAATTAAGATTAAAAAATACATAACGAAACAGGGCGAGATTATATTTGGTGAGCCACGAGAGTCAAAAGAAATATTTAAGCAAAAAACAACCTATGGTGAAACGATTCAAAAAGAAGCAGAAATTCGTAAAAAAAACTTAAATAAATATTTGCTTGGTTTTATTGCTGGTTATAAAGAGCTAGAAAGAAAAGCTGTTAACGATTATGTTTTTAATTATATTCAAAATTATAGAAGAAATTTAAAGGGGCATATAAAAAGCCAAATGCGTAGCGCTGAAGCCCTACAAAAGAAAGCCCGAGACAAGATAATCGAACGTGTTACAGAGATAGAGAAGTGGGTGTGGATAACGAGACTTGATAAACGAACATCCCCAGCATGTATTGCTTTGAATGGGCGGGTTTATAAGAAGAAAGATTATCCTAATGGGGTGCCTCAACGACCGCCTCTACATAGTAAATGTAGGTGTCGTATTACGACAATAATAAGAACTAGGCGGAAAGTTAAGCAAAATGTAATTAAAACAGAAAATCCTAATACATTCTATCAAAGGAATGTTGGCATTGCCAAGGGGTTATTGGGCGAAAATAAATATAAAATATGGAATAGGGCTGGGATTAGTCTTAATAGTATAACAGACATTGCTCGAGATCGATTTTATAATAATGCTGAGCTAATAAATAAATTCGATATTGGTGTTTTAAAAAAAATAAAAGGATTGAATCGAATCCAATTTGATAAAATTAATAAATCAAAGCTAAAAACCTTGATAAAGGAAGGTGTTATTGAATTTAAAAGCGATAAGATTAAAAAAAGCGAGTTTTTAAAAAAAATAAATAAAGATTTATTAAAAAAACAGTTAAGATGGCGTAAATAATTTGATTTACATAAAAAAATAAGTATATTCGATAATAGATTGGGAGATTAATTATGTTAGACGACGTATTAAAGATTGTTACGGATGAAGAAACTCAAAAAAAA